>Ga0181393_1000283_pt1 | contig 19001 bp, 15 predicted proteins | sample 16SPOviralmetaG_FD_130122 | JGI IMG/M metagenome (GOLD analysis project Ga0181393, IMG submission 130122) | Marine viral communities from the oligotrophic San Pedro Time Series (SPOT) site, San Pedro Channel, CA, USA - 16 SPOT_SRF_2010-10-21 | ecosystem: Environmental > Aquatic > Marine > Strait...
AGGTACAGCAATGGTTTTCCAAACCTACACTGGAACCGATAAGGCGGCAATCTATGTTGACAATAGTGGCAACTTTACTATTGGAGGCGCTGATATTCATTTAGATGGTGTTGTCTCTGGTGATAGATTTAAAGTATTAAACGGGGGCGCATTAACGTCCCCTTCGATTCAACTTGACGATACCACTGGGGATGAGTCGGGGTTATATCTACCAGCGACAAACAATATAGGTATAATAACAGATAGACTTGAGAGAGTTCGTATTGATGGATCTGGCAACGTTGGTATCGGAACAGCGACTCCTGACTCTAGGTTAGATGTAACTGGCGGTAGTATTACAGTTAATACATCTGCTGCTGCATTCATGGAGTTTAAATATGGTTCACTTGGGAGTGAAACAACTAGGGGAACTATAACTACAGATGGCATTGATTTAAGGATAAATTCAGTAGCCGACACAATTTTTCAACCTACAGGCAACGTTGGTATAGGAACAATTACTCCTAATGAAAAGCTTGAAGTAAATGGTAGCGTTAGAGTCGGTAATGTAAAAATACAAAACGCCAACGGTGGTAGGATAGGACTTAACAGAAATACAAGCACGGGAGCCATCTACAATAACACTTTCGGGGCTTTCCAAATACAAAACAACAATACAACAGGTTTTGAAATTCAAGGATATAATACAGGTGGATCACTGACAGGTCTTATCTCTATGAAGCAATCTGACGGCTATGTTGGTATAGGAATAGCGAGTCCGACAACTAAATTTCACATCGACGATAACGCTACTGCTGGGACAGGTCTTTTGGTAACTGGAGGAGGTGTTGGTGGGCCATTAGCTAAATTTACCCGTGACGTTGGCGGTAGTGGGTCAGTAGAAATAAGCTCAAGAGATTCACGCCCTCAAATTAAATTAGCCGCTTCATCCAATACTTTTGCGTTAGGTGTTAATGGCAGCACCTTTGAAATAGCAGACAATACTACTTTAGGAACTGATGCCCGATTAAGCATAACAGACACAGGCAATGTTGGTATAGGAACCACTAGTCCGTTTAGTAAATTATCAATTAATTCCAATGGTGCGCCTACAACCTCTGGCAATGTAGCGTCTACTGGTTTAACAATACATAATGGATCGGGTGGAACAGCAATACAAATAGGCACAAATGATTCTGCTTATAGTTATATTCAATCAACTTATGTAAACGCTTCAAATAACCTTCGAGAATTAAGATTTATACTAGGTAATACTACTGCTTTAACTTTAGATACATCAACTAATGCAACCTTTGCAGGTAACGTAAATATTGCACAAGCTAATAATTTAACCGCTGGAAGCGTAATAACAACTTCCTCTACTGCTTTAACTGCTGTAGATAACGGGAAGGCCATCTTTGGAACTGGCTTGGATCTCCAGATATTCCATGATGGTAACCATAGTTATATTCAAGATACTGGGACAGGTAATTTCAATTTACAAAGCAACAGCTTAAGGTTACTGGGGGCAGATAGTTCTTCTATGTTGATTGCTCACCAAGGCGGTGCGGTAAACTTATACCATAATAATTCTGCAAAATTAGAGACAACTTCTACAGGTATTTATGTTGGTGGTAATATTCAACTACTTGATTCGTCTAGCACTAGTTTCGGAAGAATAACTTTCGGTCATGGTAACGATCTCCAAATCTATCACGATGGCTCTAATAGTTATATAAATGATACAGGGTCTGGTGGATTACGTTTATCCACAAATCAGTTTAGAGTTTATAATGCTTCTACAGACGAATTAATTATAAATGCAAGTGAGAACGATGCTGTAGAACTTTACTATAATAATACTAAAAGGTTTGAGACAACCTCTACTGGTATCGCCGTTACTGGTAACCTTGGTATAGGAACAACAGGCGCAGGAACTAAATTAGAAGTAGATCAATCAGCGAATACTTATTCTTCAGGATTCTCTTTAAGAAATGCGGCTAATGTTATTTATGGCCTGTATGTGGATGGGTCAAATAATCTCAATTTCCACTATCAAGGTTCACCTAAAATAGTATTTGAATCAGGAGGCGATGTATTACCTGCAACAAATTTAGGTTCCGATTTAGGTAGTAGTAGTAAGAGATTTGCTAGTGTTTTTTGTCAGGGTTTTAGTGCTTCATCTTCAGTAACAACACCTACTATTCAGTTACAAGGCAATCTTAAAATATTAAATAAAGGACAAACTTCCTATTTAGATATAGCTGCAAGAGATACAAGCGGCAGTGAAGTTGTATATAATTTAAGCAATATTGGTTCGGCAAATTTTGCGGGTAACGTTGGTATAGGAACAACTGGTCCATCTGCAAAGTTAGAAGTAGATGGAAACATAAAAGCCTCTCAAGTAGGAGTGACAAATATTGTAACAAACAGTATTGTTAAATTCGGAGGCACTTACTTAGACGATAGCTCTATAACTGATAATGGGGCAATTGTTGCCTTCTCCACCCCAATAGATGTTACTGGACTTGCCACCGCAAACGCATTTAGAACTGACACTAGTAATAATACTGATTATAATTTATTCACCCGAAACAGTGCGAACAATGCGGTGGCTTATTTTCAGTCTGCTAACTCAAGCACTAATCAACCTATCGCTTTCTTCAGTTACGGAAGCACTGCTGCGGCACAGGGAAGTAAAGTATTAGTTGTGGCTAAAAATAAAAGTTACTTTGATAATACTAACGTTGGTATAGGAACGACTAATCCTAGTCAAAAACTACACGTAGCTGGTAATATAGAATTGCAGAGCGCTTGGGAAATTGGCTCTAATGACGGTAGTTATTGGCAACGAATAAGAACTGAAGATTCCTCTCTTTCTACAACTAACGCTTTTAACTTTGAAACCCGAAACGGTTCAGGGTCTTTCATAAAACACATGGTTATCCGCAATGACGGTAATGTTGGTATAGGAGTAACAAACCCTTCTTATATGCTCCAAGTTGGCGGTTCTATTGTAGGCTCATCCAAGAGTTTCTTAATAAAACACCCGACAAAAGAGGGTAAGCAGCTACTCCATGCGTGTATCGAGGGTCCAGAAAATGGTGTGTATTTCAGAGGAAAAAGCACCTCAAGTATACTTGAGATGCCTGATTACTGGATTGGTCTAGTCCATATTGATTCGATGACTGTAGATATTACAGCCATAGGTCCAAATCAAGACCTTTATGTTGAATCAATAGCAGATGATGGAGAGGTAACCATAGGTTCAAATACAGAAGAACCTCTGAATTACTTTTATGTAATTTACGGAGAACGTAAAGATATAGATAAGCTGGAAATAGAAATTGTAAATCCAGAATATGCTAATTAATCTTTGTCTTCGACAACCTCAAAATCAGTAGGCTCATCAGCAAACTCTTTTGGTTGTTCAGGGGATGCCTGTTGCAAATAAGAACCTAGTTTTTTAGCGAGGATAGACCCAGCTTCTGCTACATTAAGACCGCCAGATTTAATAGCGATATCGATGAGTTGGATAGTGACTTGGATTTCTTCTTCTGTTAATTCGAGTGTTTTCATACTTTAAATTTTTATTGTATACATATAATAATACATGTTAGACTGCGTTTTTCTAATTCCAATTGATCATAGAGGCATACAAGGAAAATTATTTCCTCAATATCTAGAATTACAGTCTTGGTGTGAGAAAAATAATGCTCAAATTTTTACTTCTAATGGTCTATTTTTAAACTTTGCTCGTAATTATTTAGCTACAGGAGGCGGTGGATTTGTAGATACCTCGCCACCAGATGCAGAATGGTTGTTTTGGATCGACTCCGATGTCGAATTTACTATCGAAAAGATAGAATATATGATGAGCATACCAAGAGATAAGAAATTTGTTACTGGCTGGTATAGATCTGATTACAGTGACAACGCAATGGTAGGCAACTGGGATGAAGATTTTTTTAGAAAAAACCTGCATATGCCTTTCACTTCAGTGGATTGGCTTACAAAAACAGCAGGAAAAGAGGGAAATAAATTAGTCCAAGTAGATTGGTGCGGCTTTGGATTCACCAAAGTCCATAGATCTATTTATGAACAAATGAAATACCCTTATTACCCTTTAAGGGACGCTTTTATCGAAAAATGCAACCATCCCACTAAAAAAGGAGAGATGCTTGATGTCAAAGATCTTAGCTTCGAAGATGTCAGTTTTTGTCGTAATTGCTACGAAGAAACAAAAATTAAGCCTTTAGTAGCCCCAAAAATGCGAGTAGGTCACTTAAAGTCATTTTTAGTGTAATAAAAAATAGATTAAACTAATTTTTAACATATAATTTATTATGCCAGACTCCGATAATTCCGATCCAATTTTGGGCGATCCCGTCCCACGCGATGAACCTTTTGTTGTTCCAGCCTCACCCGAAGAGACTTTCGACTCCGTATGGCTGCGTAGTATTAATATCTACGCACCTAATACTTCCGAAGCTGAACCTAATGGAGGTTCTATTAATATCGAGATGCTTCCCTACGATGGGTCTAAGGAGAAAGTTTTAGTGACTGCAGATAATGAAGGCGTTGAATATATTAATATCCCAAGCAGAATTAATGGACGCAAATCTTTTTGGTCTTGCGTAGATGAGGTTCCAGAAGTTAAAGAGGCAATGGATGCTATTCTTGCGGCTGTTCCCGCTCTACGTATTTGGGCTAATACACCTCCACCAGAGCCAGATCCACCAGTAGAGTAATATAATTACTCTCCCACAGAGTAAATGTGAAAATGGGGCGTATTACCTTCTTGGTAATCGTTCTTAAAAATCAAGCATGGGACTTTCTTCCCGCCCATTACTATCTCTCCAGATAGAAAGGTCTTTCCGCTATTGTTTTTCTTGGTCCAAAGTGAGCCAATTTTATTTTTGGTCCAAGAGGATTGTTCGGATTTCTTCGTAGTTTTGCTCGATGAGGTCGATAAAATTTCTTTTTGCATGATTGGGGAGGTTGTTATATTGGTCTTTAAGGCGATTGTAAACTCTTTTTGACACAGCGTCAATAGGATTACAGATTTTTCTCAAACGTTTTGCTGCCTTTTGATTCATAGTTTTGCTATGTAAGTTTCAGAGTCTTTAATAAATCCCATCTTCTCGTAGAAATAGGCTACTTTTTTTGATTTGGGGTGAGCCTCTACACAACTCATTACCACATATTCAAATTCTTTTTCTTTGGCAAAGGAAATCGCTTTAGCTAGGAGCTTCCTACCCACTCTTGGGTTCTTAGAAAGCCATAGGTATTCTGAAAACATCTCTTTACCAAATTTCTCGTTCTTGTGGTTTAAGAATGCGATCATCGCATCAAACTGATTCGAATCGTTCTTATGGCCCCATACAAAGAAATCCCATGCCAGTATAGATTTATTGCCAAAAGCATTAAAGATATACTCTTTATTATGCTCCACTAGTGCATGACCATTTACCTTATTCTCTTCTTTAAAGAGTGTGTCTATATCATCCAATAAGACTTTGAACTCTTCAGGGTCTAGTATCCTTTTAATCATTAGCTGAGTGCCGCAATAAGCTTTCTAGCTTCTTTTGTAGGAATATCAGAGAAAGAACCCCATAATTGAGCAGCTTCATTCTGATACTTTTTACTTCTCCACAAATCTCTAAGGACATTCTTGCAATCATCAAAGGAATCTACCCCATGCTTCTCTCTGAGAGTCTTTTCTAAAAGTTCTGTGGGAGATGTTATTGTAGAAGCTCCCGAAGAAACCTCTACTACTTGACCAGCACCCTTTGATTTGTCGATCTCATCAGCACCGACGATATGAATATTGAGATAATTACGTACACATCTGACAAAAGCTCTATTACAAGCGATTGTCTCTAAGAACTTAGCGCAGAATGCATCTGTATTAGCTAAAGTGGCATTAGCTACATCTGTATAAGTAGTGCTGGATGATTCATAATTACCATCCCATTGGATTGTGCATTTTGCTGTGACGTAGCCGTCTGAGATATTATCCACGTCAAAATCTACAGAGCTGTAACCTCTCATCTTAGCGATCTCCTTGATACCACCCAGCATAATCAACAACTGTTTATCTTCTAAACCTTCATTAGACGAAGGCATAGACATATTACGCATGTCAAACCAACCTTTGTTTGGGTAAAGGAACTCATCCTTGATCATTGCCCTCCAATCAACAGATCCATCCTTGTTGAACACATACTCTGCGTTCTCTAATAGCCCATATTGATTACGCTTGTAAGCGTCTGGTCCATAGAATTTTTTTGCTACCTTCTTCTTTGTTGTTTTAGTCGCGCTCATATATATAAAAATGTTTTGATTCTCTCCAATATTCAGGAGTATCTAGCACTTTATTATTGCCGTCAAGATTTTTTTTCCAATGCGCGTAACTTAAATACTCTTTCCCGCCCTCTATAAGACGCAAAGAAGACATAAACCTTGCATCCTCGCCAACCTCACAAGGAGCTTCCTGCTCATCTTCATAAGGAACCACTGGTATATCGAAGTACTTATTCCTTAATGCACTAAGATCCTCTTTATTTTTGACAACCATAGTTAGATCTATATTAAAATTCTTTAACACTTGAAAATAATTATCTGGAACAGTGTCCCAGCTTGAGTCAATAAATAGAAAAAATTTGTTTATGTTATTAGCTACTTTTTGTAGACCGTGAGGCTGAATCAATGAATCTGCCGTTATGGAGACTTTGTAATTACTGCAATACTTTAAGAACGAAATCTCATCACAACCATAATCAGCCCTAATCATAAGCTCTTGCCCCTTAGGAATTCTTAAAGGGACAAATGATGTGGGGATAACTTCTACTACAGAATGAGAAAATAATTCACCTATGTTTTTTGTGGAAAATTTCACAGGCTCTTTTTCTATAGCTAGTAAATCTAAAACTTGTTGAGCGATCACTTCGGGTTTGATTGTGTCTATCTGCTTCTTAGGGTCTTCTTTCGCGAAACAAGGCTTCTTATCCCAATCTGGTTCTATATTTTTGTTTATAGATGGGTAGGAGAAGAAAGGTTTAGCATTCTCAGGGAAAGCATTTCCATAAACAGTCACTGTAGGGATTTCTCTACTGCTAGCTAATTGAGCTAAAGCCCCATCACAACCTAAATGAACTAAAGATTTAGAGAGAACATAAGATTGTTGCTTAAAGGAAATATTCAACGCTGTATGAACTCCTTCGATTTTCTTTTTCCCGCCTATTTGAATAACTTGAATACCAGCCCTATCTAAAAAAGGTTTTAGTAGGCTTAAAACTATATCATAATGAGAATAAATTTTAGATGACACACCTGCTTGATTTACAGTGATATAGCTCTCTGGTAATGTGGGGAAGAAATGATCCCTGACTATAGGCTCAGAAATTCTAACCCCCAAACTCTTCGCGTATTCTTCTATTAGGTGAGACATTTACTTAAGGGAAAATTGATGTTTATTAAGTCCGTTATGTAGATAGGACAATGATTTTTGTGTTGTAGCATGTGGATAAAATACCATTTCAAAATACCCCTCGTGTTCATTGCAACCCTCCATCACTAATTGGTTTTCTATAGAAGGGTTATATGGCATCAATTTGTAAATCGCGGGATTATCATCTATATAAGGGTAATATTGAGGGTCTGTAAATACATATAAATCATATTTTTTATACTCCAATTTAAAATTCTTTAATAAAGAATTAATAAGCAGCACATCTACCTCACTTTGAGGGATGACTATCGCTATCCTCTTATTATCACCCTGTTTAGATAAAAGAGATTCCATACTAGGAATCTGTGATTTTTGCCTTTCTTTAATAGCCACATGTTTAAAATAGTTTGCAACTTCTTGAGGGCTTTGGCCTTGCTGGAGTTTAGTCATCCAATGCTTAAATCCTTGCGAGTTGTGGTCCACATCATCTCTTAAAATATTCTTATAGATATCTATAATAAAGTCTGCGCTAGAGGCGTAGTCGCCTGTAGGTTGATAATCAGGATTAAAGTCCAAATGAGTTGTTTCGTAATCATATTCTACGGGGGGCATTTCATCAATGATGTCCTCCAACTGTTTGCCAATTACCTCGATACTAAAATTATCTATAGTCCATAGCCTAGATTTTTCACCTTGATCATCTCGTTCTTCCTGCGTCATAGTATGAACTTTTGATAACTGAGAAGATATACTATCTGGACAAGTAGAAGCTTTGATAAACTGAGTCCCAGGCTCTCTATACTCCGTCCACTCCAATGGTAGACCACCTGACTCTTCTGTGCAGCAGTCTTCACCACAAGAATAATTAGTGACCAGTGTTATCAGTTCTGCCAGCTTAGCCTCTTGAATAGGTATCTCCTGACCACCACTTGTGAAAGGGTGGCAGTAAACATCCATCAAATTATAAATTTCATTTAACTGGGTATCTGTTACCCCCCTCCCAGTATTCGTCGTATTTACAGACTTCTCTGTTCCACAGGAAGGACAATTTTGTTCCTGACCCTTGAATGGAGAAATGTGATATGCCCCGCACTTATTGCAAACATAAGTAGTTAAAATATCTGTATGCTCTATACCCTTCTCTTTTAGAAGCCGCTGGATATCCCAACCTTCAGACCAGTGAGTGTGTAACAATAACTTAGCCTTCGATTTTGGGTGGTCTTCTTTAAACTTCTTAAATCCTTCTAGTATATTAGGGACACTTTTTCTAAGTTGATTCCTAAAAACAAATCCAATGATAAATTCATCTTTTAGCCCATTTCTCTCCCTAAGAAGCTGACGTTTCTCATCAGCCAGTTTATAAAAATTGTCTTTATCTAGAGAACCTCTCAATGTCTTAACATTGCTATATCCCAACTCATTCATTGCTTTCTCTGCGAAAGAGGCCCAAACATAATAATTCTTTATCTTAGGGGCATATTCAATAGCTTGAGGTAAAATTGGAAGACTATCTAGAGTCGTCCAGATCATGGTATTTACTTTATTCCACCAAGGTTTTGTATGAAAACCATTAAAAGCCCATATATCTTCCATACCGATGTAAACATCAGGTTTAAACTCTTTAATAGCCCTGTCTACCAGTTTAGAGCCATACCCCTGCTCTCTCTGCTGTTCTGCAGTTAATCCCTGCATCTCTTGTGGTTTAGGTAAGCTACCTCTACAAGTCCAAGGTAGGAGCTGTGTGCTGGGAGCGTCCCATTCTATACCATTAGCCAGCTCGATAAGATTATACTTGCCTGTATCATGGAGATACCGCATAATATTCTTTTTGTTTTTACCAAAACCAGTGAAAGCTCTAGTGAAATTCGAATGAATCAATACAGTTTTCTTCATGCGTGAGAAGCGTTAGCTTTTCTTTTATCTATGTTATTCTGAAGCCTATAAGCATATAACTCCTGTAGAAAGAACTTGCAGAACTCTAATAGGTTGTAACCCTCTGACATCTCTACACCTATTCCAAATTTATTAGCTGAATTCCTCGTCACACCAAAGGAGAAAGCAGGAGCGCCATCTTTCTTCTGATAAGGCTTAAATGAGATAGAAGTTTTATTATCTTCGTAAGAGTGGAAAGCTGAAAATTCAGTATACTTTTCTACGGCATAAATGAATCCACCTACTTCTATTTCGTTAAGCTTGATTGAAATAGACTTATCAGGATTCTTAGCGTTTTCAGAAAAAGAACCAGTTCTTGTTTTATCATTCCAAGAAAATTGTTTTACAGCCCTGATATATACACAAGGCTCTCGATTCTTATTGTTAGCTCCGATATCAAAACTAAAAGCACACCCAGTGTTCCTAGAATTAGGTTTATAATACTGAACAATCATGTAGAATATTAAGGAACTAAGCCCTTTTTTCTACATAAATCAACCTTTAGCTTTTTTAATCTGCTCTGGAGTTGGAGCGCCCTTATCTCCTTTTTTTCTCATCTTCTCTCCAGATCCACTTTTGATTCTCTGCTTTTTCTTTCGGATGTTCTCCCACAAAGAACTAAATGTTTTATAATCTGGTCCAGCCATATATAATTTATCGCCAGCTTCATTTTTATAAACATGATAACCATCTAACCCCATTTTAGATCCATCGCTCAGAGCCTCTTCTTTAGTCTTAAAATAATGACTCATTGGACCCTCGCTAGATTCAGAAAAATAATAATACATTTCGGAATCATCACCAACCACAACTGAAGCTTTACTTTCAGCCTTTTTAAATTGTGAGTAGCATACAGCAGTTCTCTGTTTCACATCAGGGAATTCATTCTTCTCCGAGAGATCTAACATACAGCGTTCTATAAATTTAGAACGCTTCTCTCTATCGTTTGGCGTTGGTAGTGGCATACTTAAGCTTTTACACCAAAAATAGGCTCACAGATCGTTTTCATGATAAAATCCCTATTTTTGTAGAACATTTTCACTTTACAGAACCTTTCGTAACAATGAGAGAATGTATCCGCTATATTCAAAATGTTATTGTATCTGTATGAATCATACACATAGACCTCTTTTACATACTCAGTAATTAAAATTAAAATCTTTTTTCTGATTTCTATTTCATAAAGAGATTTAAATAGAGTTCTATCTTCATTTATGCCACCCTTCTGGCAAAATACAGATAATACTTGGAATTGATCGTCTGGTTCAACCCCTAATTCTACAATGAGATTAATAAAGTCTATATACGGATGACCCATAAATACATCTTTAAAATCATCAAAATAGAAGTTGTCTCCATTGACAAAAATACTATCTAAGGATAATCCTCCATGACATTTACATCTGTAAGGTAAACTTAAACCCACACTTAACTGTTCTATTTCTTTAGCTAAGGATAATATAAATTCCTCACACACAACATAATCTGTATAACTTTTTAACGCTTGGAGAGATTCTTCAGGCAAGTAGGATGAAGGATTTATGCCATCTAAAAAAGTCGATAAATGAGTTTTATACGTATTTCTAACTCCCCTTGTCTTTTGAAAGACAAAGTATGATTCGATAAATAAATCTAGTTTACGCAAAAGCGAAGACCTTCCATATTCCCTCAAGCTTTCGCAAGGAGGGATATTTACCAAAAGGTAGGTAACTTCATCCCCTATTTTTACAGTTCCATATTTTATCAGCTTAGGGACTACAGATGACGCAGAATTTTTAGTAACGTTGTATTCTTTTTTTAACACCCCGTAAGAATCATCGAGAGATATTTTTAATTTAAAAATACTACCTCCATCATCTCGAAGAACGAAAACATCATAATGGTCTTTAATACAACCAACTGTAATATCTGATAATACTAAATTAGGCTTTATCCTTTTTATGACCTCTAAAGCAAATGACTTGTCCTGATCTTGATTTTTAGTCTGTGGAAAAGTATAGACTTTACCCTTGAATAAAGAAGATAGTTTCATGCCTTATAATAAAACTACCCCCTCCTTTTTCAAGGAGGGGGTAGAGTAATATGAACGATAATCTTATGAGACTTCAATTATCAGATATCAGCAAGATTTAAAAAACCTTACCAAAGTTTTTAGCAGCGATACGAACTCCGCAAATGCTTGTTTTAGCTAGCTTACGAGTAGAATTTGCATTCCGATCATAAACATTAACGTAATTAGGAGTTACAGACATAAGCTGCGCGTTAAATGACTCCCCTTTAGAGGTGTATAGGCCAAAAAAACGTCCCTTTGAATTGCAAATAGCTTTCATTACCCGTCGGTTTACTTTATCCATGCCATATCTTATGCAAATTGTAGCGATTTGTCAACTATATTTATAGATATTTTTTCAACATCTCTGTTATTTACGATGAAGTTAGATATCGGGACTTGAACTAGAGATTTAACGACGCTCTTAATTTGCCTCGCATGATTTTTATCATTTTTAATCTTATTAAATATATGCATTTCTACTTTTTTCTGGAATGCGACATTTATATTCCTGTCTAATAGTCTGGATTTTATTTCCACCAGTTCTTTTCTAATGATTTGCCTCAATTCACGTTCTCCTAGTTGATTAAAAATCAATATCTCATCCACTCTAGCTAATAATTCTGGCCTAAAATATTTTTTTATACAAGCATTATAGATATCTTCCTCATCCTGTTCACTAGGAACAAAACCCATACTCTTCGCAGATTTTTCCTTATGACCTATGTTAGAAGTCATAATCACTACAGTCTTGCTGAAATCAATATTCCTGTTTAGATTATCTGTAGCATAACCCTCGTCTAAAATGTGCAGGAGAATATCTAAAACTTTAGGTTCGCACTTTTCGACTTCGTCAAACAACACAACGCAGTTGGGGTTATTACGAACAAACTCTGTGAGTAAACCTCCTTCATCATATCCCACATAACCAGCATTCGCCCCCATAAGTTTAGAGATAGATGTCTTATCTTGATATTCACTCATATTAAGCTGCAAAAAAGATTTCTCGTTGCCAAAGAAATATTTAGCTATTTTTTTAGCAGTGTATGTCTTACCAACACTAGTATCACCGACAAAAAGAAAATTGCTTAGAGGTCTACTGGGATCATTTAAGCCAGCTTTAGCACAAGAAAGAGCATCATAAATCATATCTATATTTTTATGTTGCCCAAATACCTCACTATTCATCTGCTTAGAGAAAGAGGCGAAAGAGGAATGATTCTTACTTATTGTCTTCGCTGATAATCCAGTTTTTTCTTGAAAAATAGCTAAGATATCTTTTTGCCTAATATTCTGCTTCCTTCCTCTATTTTCTTGGTAACGAGACATCACTTGGAGATAATCTTTAAGGAGAAGAGTGAACTGTTCCTCATCTATCTCTTGATCATTATCAGTGTCCATTAGAACCTTACAGAAAGAATTTCTAACATCGTCCACCTTAGCTGGAATTTTATTGTATTTAATTCTAGTCCTAGCCCCTAACTGATCGATCACATCAAAAGCTTTGTCGGGGAACTTCTTATTACTCAAGTATTTCTCACAAAAATCTATGACAGTATCAATGTCTGACTCTAAGTATTTTACATTGTGAAAATCCTCATAATATGAAATTGTCTTTAGAATTATCTCTTTAGTCTCTGATTTAGTAGGCTCTTCAATCTCTATCTTGTCAAATCTCCTTTTTATAGCAGTATCTTTCTCAAAGAACTTCTTATATTCTTGAGTAGTAGTAGCTCCTATGCATTTAATTTCTCCTCTAGCAAGAGCTGGTTTAAGCATATTTGAAGCATCTACAGCACCTTCTGAATTACCAGCTCCTATAATAGTATGTATTTCATCGAAGAATAATATAATATTAGATTCCTTTTCAGCTTCCGAAATTAGAGCTTTAAACTTCTCCTCAAACTCTCCTCTATATTTAGTTCCAGCAACCATCGCGCTTATATCAACTGAGCAGATCTGCATCAAAGACATGTGAGGCGGGACTTCTTGACCCACAATCTTTTGAGCCAAACCCTCCGCTATAGCAGTTTTACCGACACCCGAATCACCAACTAATATAGCATTGCTTTTATTTTTTTTAGAAAGTATTTCTACAAGCTGATCAATTTCATTATCTCTGCCCGAAATAGTAACACTCTTATTAGAGAGATACTTCTCATTTAAGTTAATACAATATTTAGATATATTAGGTAATGGCGATTGAAGGTCTTCAACATCAACAAGCTCTTCCGAATCGGAGACAAATGAACCTCTCACCTGATCTAAAGGGGGGATACTATCTTCTAAGATATAACCCTCAATCAAATCTTTCGCTAGTAACAAATCTATACTGTTTTTAGATAGAAATCTAATAAAATCATTATCAGAATCTAAAATTACATAGAGAATATGTTCTATACCAATAAAATAACTGTCAAACATATCTGAGAAATCTTTTGCAGATTTAATCATCTCGTTTACGTCATTATGCCATCCCCCTTGGCCTTTTTTACTCAAGAAGTAATACTCGTCTTTTTTTGCATATTTCTGGAAAATATCTTCAAACAACTTAACATCAAAATCTATATCATAAGATTTTAGTCTAAGCGAACAAGTATCTGATATGTTTGATAAACAGCCGTATACTAAGTGGGCTACTGTTACTAAATCGTGACCATTATCCTTAGCAAACTTCTTAGAATCTCTTAATCCTTTCTTTGCTTTAGGTGTGAGGTTGAAATCGGCTAAACCCATCATAATTCTTTACACTATTTTAGTTCAGATAGTTTCATGTAGATTTTATCCTTTAAAGGAACCATCTTCTCAAGAAAAACAATATCATCCCCTTTGGACCCAAATACTATAACAACATCCCCCTTATTAGGCAATTTTTTCCCAGAATCTAGATAATTAGTTAATCGACCCTCTCTCTCACTATCCAAAAATAATCCTTCTAAAACACCAGTTTCATCTTGCATAGTCAATCTAGCATATTTATTCCCGTTCCGACTAGTCCGTTTTACAATATCAGTTAAAGAGCCTACAAATTTCACTCTAGCTCTAGACTCAAGATCTTTTACTGCATCAGCAGAATAAAAGTCCTCCCCATAAGCGAATATCTCTCTAATGTTATAAGAATAACTATATCCTAATAGTTTTTCTTCAAAATACCAATTAGCATATTTATTATGCACCTTATTCATCTCGTAAATTTTTTTGTAAGGCTGATATCTTTTCTTGAATGTCTCAAATCTCTTATCCTTGAATATTACCCTGTTATCATCTCCAACCATATCTTGTGTTTTTACATCATGTATTGATGTTATAATATCGTAATCGTATGACTCGCCAAGTTCAAGTAGATTTCTCTTCTCTCTATCCGTCAAAATATTGAAGGTCTGAGCTTCCAAAACCAATCTTGGTCTAGTATGTCTAACAAATGAGTCTAAAAGACCAGCTTGGATCAAAGCTGATAAAGTGCCTATGTTCAACCCTGCTTGTTTAGCCGCCAAAAAGACTTCATATTTATTAGAAAATGAATCTTCCCGAAATTCCAGTAAAGATACTAAGACCTTAGTCGAGACACCTTTTATAGAGTTCAACCCATATCTAATATTTTTACCTTCAATTTTGAAATCGATATCAGACATATTCAAATCTGGCTGTAATAACTCAATGTCAAAATAAGAAAGCTCCTGAGATATCTTAGCTATCTCTTCATGAGAATTAGGCTCAAACTTCGTATACTTCAGAAGACTTAGGTAAAACTCTTGGGGATAGTTGAATTTTAAGTATACAGTAATCGCGGCTAGATAAGCATAACTAATAGAGTGAGATTTATTAAAAGAATAATTAGCAGAGTCCTCCGCCACTTTCCAAAGAACTTCCCCCACTTCAGGGTCTAAACCATTCTCTTTTATCTTATCATCAATTTTGGCCTTCCACTCTGGCATTTTGTCCACCTTCTTCTTGCCAACAATACGTCTTAGCTGCTCAGACTCATCTAAACTGAAACCTACTTTCACAGCCATTTTCATCAACTGTTCTTGATAAAGAGGGATGCCACCAGTATAACTGAGAATATCATCAAAATACTCATGCACAGATTGGAATTCACCAGTTCTTACATAAGTAGCATAAGCATCCTTAAAATCTAAAGCTCCAGGTCTTGCTATAGCGACCACCGCTGATAATTGCTCTAAGCTTTGAGGCGAGATCAATTTGCAAACTTTGAAGTTCGTATCCGCTTCTATCTGAAACAAACCCTGCGGAGATCTCAAGCAAGATAATGCTGCATAGATACTAGGATCATGAGGGTCTATATCAGAAGCATTTATCCCAAGCCCCTTACATACATCATGGACAACAGATAATGTCCGAAGACCAAGGATATCAAACTTGACACTCAAACTAGCCACATCATTCATGTCATATGCAGAAATTAAAGATCCGTCATTTGTTGTTTGTAATGGCATGATACCATCTAATTCATAAAAAGAAATAGATATCCCAGAAGGATGGACTCCAGTATTCTTGTTTAAACCTTGAAGTTTTTTAGCTATCTTATAAACTTTCGGATATTTATCAGCATGAGCTTTAAAGCTTTCGCTCTCTTCATAAGCTGTTTGTAGTTTAGCTACTATTCCGTAATGCTTAGGAATGGAGTCACTAATATGATTTACTTCCATCTCAGATAATTCCGCAACTATCTTTCCGCACTCCTTCATGCAAAGTTTACCACTTAACGTATTCAATGTTAGAATCTTAGAAGTCTTACCTTTATATTTATTCTCGATATACTTAATGACCTCCAGTCTTCGATCATAAGAAATGTCGTTATCAACATCAGCTAGTAGACTTCCATCAAGAAACGTTTCTCCCTCATGCTCTATCTTTCTGGCGCGGCTTTTAGAAACAAATCTCTCAAAGAATAAATCATATTCAATCGGATCTATATTCGTCACACCAATAACATAAAGAACTAAGGAGCCAGCCGCACTACCTCGACCTGCTCCTGTAGGTATATCGTTCTCTACACAAAAATTAATAATGTCCCAGTTCAGTAATATGTAATCTACAAATCCTAATTCTTGAAAGATAACTAACTCTTCTTTTAACCTATCATAGTAAACTTGAGCGTTATTAAATTTATCTATACCCTTTTGCTGCAGACGCTTAAAGCATAACTTCCTTAAAAACTGATAATTGTCTGAAGATTCTTCACATGAGACTTCTTTATAATATTTATTCTCGATCTTAATCTCTGGCAACTTAACGCCAACTGGAAAAGGTGTTTTATATCCTGTATATTTTGATAAACTCATATTTCTAAGTCAAAAAGCTGTTTACGGAAAACTTTAAAATTCATTTCGATGTCGTATAGAGCATCATGTAATCGTTTGGGATCGTGGTCTATACTGTATTTTTTAAGCAAAAAAGCTTGAGATGTTTTTAGCTTTCTTTCCCTATGATTTATAAGTCTATACTGCCAACTGATAAAATCGTCTTTATCTACTGGAATATCTTTGGCTATAGCAACAGCTAAAGCTTTAGTATCAATAATGCGTTCTACATATGAGTAATCAGCCTCTAATTTCATTAACTCGCGCCAAATATTAACCATATAAACGTCGAACCCTAATAAATTTTGACCTACGATAAAAGTATCCTTATCGTAAAGATGCTTAGAGAACTTCCCCCAGACCTTCCGAGGGCTTTCTTTTCTCTTATTATACTCTTTCATAGTAAAGCCTGTGATCTTAGCTGCACCTGCTGAGACATCTAAGTTCGGCCAATCCAGAAACATATCGCGCTTCTCCAAGATCTTACCTCCCTCTACCACTAACCAAGCAACCTGCCAAGGTCTTGACCTGATTAAGTTCAAACCTTCGGTCTCTGTATCAAAAACTAAATATTTTTGGTTCTTATCGAACCTTAATAAGGATTCATCCATTAGCTACCTCTTTCTTCTCTAAGTATGACTCGAAACAGAACTCTTGACTACCAAAATGATTTAAATTTGGACTACTCAAAGTAGCTGCTTTGCCGAAGTTTCTATTACAGAGTATCTTGTATGTCTGTAACGCCTCGACATCTTCTCTTTTTTTATAGAAAATACTTTTTACATCTTTGCATTTAGACCCCATATTATCTGCAAACTTTTTTACTTTACGTGCCAGCAATTTATCAAAAGGTAAGCAGTTTTCCTCCACCCAAAAAACAGGGCTAATTTTTGAGAAGCTAGGGACACATTTTTTTAAATGCAGACTATTATTATATATAAAAGAATCATAAAATGGAATCACTAGATCGACACTATCACTCCATAATGAATTCAAGAAATTAAAATCTACTTTCCCGCTATTACTAGTATAAGCATATGAATAGATTCTATATAGTAGTCGGCATCCATCATCATCATTAGCAAAAATTACAATTTTATGATCAGAATTATCATCCTCTTTTACATCGTTGCAACATGTAATCCTAAGTCCAAACACTAAATTTATGTCTCGCTCTTTACACCTATTATGAGCAGTAACAAAACCCGTCATAGAATCTTCAACCAATACTAGGTTCTTAATCTTGTTCTCTTCGCATATCGATAAGATGCTATCAGGACCGCCATCCTTCTCAGCCTCATCCAACGTTAGAATACTTTTTCCTATAGAGAAAGTAGATTTGAATACTGGGACCATGACCCAACTATACAAGCCCAGACTAGCGAGTCAAGAACAATGTGCTGGGCAACCCTTATAATATCTGATCTCGTATTTTCCTCCTTTAGGGACGAGATCTTCAGAGAAATCCTCTTCAAAGTAACACTTGACTGTTTTCCCTTCTGAGTTGTAGACCTCGTAATAAAAGAAATCAAATTTCATAGAGCAATGCCATTTTGGATTGCCATCTTTTTTGAGTTCCCCTTTTTTGGTAGCGAAGCCACAGAGCAACTTCCCACTAAAGGAACTGTCAGAAGGAAACCCTTTACGAGCAGCGAAGTTGTATTTTGCGTCTCTCTCTGTAAAATTGTCTAGATATTTTTGTATCTCCGTAAGCTGCAACTCAAAACCCACTAACTCATCAGGATCAAGTGGCTCCATCCTGACAATCCCTGTTTTTTTTGCTTTCAAGTCTAAATCGAACTTTAAGAAAAGAAACTCACTAACTCTATTAGCGTATTCTGGGAACAGATCTCTTACAGCTAAGCTATACATTAAGTCCTGTAAATTATCAGTATGGTCTTTGCCCTTGAATACATCTTTACTAGTCTTAAAATCTCTAATCAAAGCAAACTTTTGGTCCTTATAAAGAAAGAGCTTATCTATAAACCCTCTAATTTTGTAACTGATCTCTCCGTCGTTCTTGATGATATCAAAGTCTTTCTCTGAATACTCTTCAGTTGGTTCCGAAAGATCACCTCCGAAGAAATCATAAGAGAGACCATTAAAGATCATCTCCTTCATCATCTCTATGTTCTCAGTATCATCTACCCCCTCTTTCTCAGCGTGTTTTAAAATTAAACGTTTGATAGATGGGACTGAAAAAACATCTTGAGTTTTAATTATCTTATTAAAATACTTCTTTCTCTTCGGAACACCAAGAACT
>Ga0181393_1000285_pt1 | contig 18936 bp, 36 predicted proteins | sample 16SPOviralmetaG_FD_130122 | JGI IMG/M metagenome (GOLD analysis project Ga0181393, IMG submission 130122) | Marine viral communities from the oligotrophic San Pedro Time Series (SPOT) site, San Pedro Channel, CA, USA - 16 SPOT_SRF_2010-10-21 | ecosystem: Environmental > Aquatic > Marine > Strait...
ACACCGTTCCGTTTGTTCCAACGCTTTTGAGCTTCACGCTCTTCAACCTCTTGCCACCACCAAGCAGCACGACTGCCGGTCCAGTCATCAGGAGCTACATCATATAACTCATCGCTGTCTTTGACGCCGTGAGCTTCACTAGCTTTGCTGTTCAGAGCAGCTACCCAAGTGTAGACAGGTCTGGAAGGATCGGCTTCAACACCGTACTTCTCAAGACGTGCTTGGATGGCAGCGTGAGCCTCCTTGATAGTGGGGCAACTCCGACGATTATGTCCGTATTGACCACAGACCTGGCATTGATTTCTACGACCCGTCCAACCCATAACATTATCTCCCTTACATCTTATATTATCACTGATAGGGAAGCTGTCAAGTTTTTATTTTATTTATCTAATTCCGCCTAAATCACGCATTACATCGATGTACCACTCGTCGAAAGCATTTTTGGTTTGCTGCTTTTTGCGCTGCTCTCTTTTATATTTGAGCCTCGGAACCCAGTCCATATGGTACATCACGGCTCGAAGAACTCGTGGGTCTTCTTTTTTAAGTTGTTGTACAATCCTGTAGGCTCGGCGGTTGACCTGCCCATTGGATAGCCCACGCTTGGCAAAGGCACTAGGGGCTGCCAACTCTAATCCTAAAAGGACCATAAACAATACAAAAAATACCTTAGTCATACTTCACCTTCTTAGGGTCTAGGGACTCAAGCATTTCCTCGCCATTGTCCTCGGCTATCAGATCGTAAATTGATATCTCATCTTCTTTAGGAGCATGTCGCTTGCCGCTGAAAATGTGGTGGACCATCGAAGGAGAAACTTTATAAACATAATGAGTCTGCTCCTGAAACCACTTGGCGGTCTTACGTACAGATTGCTTTCCTTTCTGAGAGCGTATCATTTCTACGTGCTTATCTGTAAGTTTATGAGTTTTCTTTTTGGCTCGAAGCCTATCCTTGCGCATTTTTAGCCTTTCGTTGCTTGTACAGAGCGATGCAAGCAGTGGACAGGTTGCCTACTGTGATGTGACCACAGATCACCATTGTTGCCAGGGCATCTCCGTTCACCACTATCATATAGAGTGCTGAGATTGATCCGATGACGAAGAAGGACAACTGAGCGGGGACGCTGATAGCGTCGGCTGTCTCGGAGCGTAGCACCGTCAAGAGATGGGGAATGTAAACGAAAAATGTTAATAACTGAGATATTCCATAAGCGTAGGTAAGATACTCAGCCATGGTCTTTGTTTCCATAAACGTAATCGCAAACCATAACTCCTTCCCTCACCTCTTGTTGAATGTTCTTATCGTCAAAATGACGGGCTCCCACGTAAGTTAGAGCGATACATAGACGCTCAAACTTCTTCATAGTTTTGTCACGAAGGTCCAGGGCAGCACGGCACGAATCTTCGCAACCCGGATGCCTTCTCTCCAGAGGTGCAGTTGCACATCCTCCGGCTAATAATAATATAAATAATACCCTAATAACAGCCATGTATTTGCAGTCCTATTATGATGCAACCCAATAATACCATAATCTCTACCATTGTTAACTTCATTGGTCAAGCCTCAAGGTATGGTCGTAGTAATCTCTCGGGTGCGTAATGTAATTCCCCGTCAACTAATACTTCTGCAATCCTTAGAAACCCATCAAATTTTACAACCAATCCGACTTTCCACTCTAGATCTCTCTCGGAAGTCTTAAACCTTATCAGTTCTCCTGTATGTATCATTGTTCGTCTCTCCCACAGGTTCGAAATACTTATCGGCTATAACAGACTTACATAACATTGTGTCTTCACCGATCTGTACTCGATAGCCCATAGGCTGCTCAAGACGATTTCTTATAACTTTGACGATCAAACCTACTTTTCCTTCAAAAGTATTATAACTATATCCAAAACCTGGATGGTAATGCTCTGAAGCGGGTAACGGGCACTCCTGCAAACCGAAGTTACCCTCGTAGACCTGACCCCCGATGTGTTTTCGGGAGGTACCCAGAGTCCAATCATTTTGGACCCCGATTCTTATGAGGTTTCCCTCTTTATAATTAGTTTTCAGCCCCATTATTTTTCTGTTCACCCAGGAAACTCTGCAACATATTTGCAAAGTTATACAATTGGGTGCCCATTTCCCCGGAAAGCTCAACTGTATCTGCTAGGACCTCAGGGTCTAGAGCGTCTTCCATGGCACGGCGGTAGCCAAGATCAACCAGTTCTTCCACCAGTCGCTGCGCTTCTTGCGGCAGTTCAGTGTAAGATGTCGAGAGGTTCATTAGATCTTTGGTGACATTATCAACTTCGTCTTCAAAGATCTGTTGGTAATTGATGTTCGTGCTCATTGTTTTCTCCTTGTTTACAGTGATTACACTGTTAAGTATATAGGACGGCGTGACCTTCGTTTAGCAGTAAATCGTTTAAATTTTTGCTAATAGGTCCATCAAGAATAAAGATCTCGGCAATGTATCTGCCGTACTTCCCCCGCTTATCTTTCTCAGTCTTTACGAGTATTTTTTCGCCAACAGGAATAAGTTCGGCAACTCTAGCCTTTGCCAGCTTGCCTTTGGCTTTGTGTTCGCCACGAGTTTCCCAGGCATTGATGCGAGAGAACCGTAGTCTTTCTTTACGGTGAACTCCCATGCCCAGGTCAACCATTACGTCAATGGTATCGCCATCAACAATCTTTAAAACAGTTGCTCTATATTCAAACATTTTTTTCTCCGAAGTAAGGTGCGATCTCACGACCGTGCATCCAGTAAGGTTGATGACCTACAAATTGAACTTGAAATTGACCAGGGTAGGCTGTTTGTGGTCGTTGCAAGATAACTCCCACTGTTCCAGCAGCGACGAGGAATCCTCGCTTATCTTTAGGAACTCTGCTTGGAGTCACAACGAGGCTCCCCACTTCGAGAACCAAGGATTCGGTTGCTTTAGTCGGCATATCTGCGGAGCACTTCGTGTAGGCGTTCAGGCGTTAGATCGCTGTAGTGATAGAGATTGTCTACTACGCCAGCGAGTCGCAAGGCGTAAGCAATCCATTCCGAACAGTACCAGCGTCCTACTCGCTTGATAAAGAATGGTGTGAACTTGGACAGGATCATCCCAGGCCAATCATAACCATCCCCTTCGGTGGCAGCATAGAAAGATTCAATAGCGTTGACCTGCTCTTCGGTTACGGGTACACAAATCATGTCGTAGTCTTCAGAGTTTTCCACTTCATTGAATACTATTTTCCGTACACCTGCCGTAGAGAAGGGTTGAATGCTTATCGATGTGCCGTCAGGCATAATCAGTTCAGCGTGTGAATAGTCACTTTGGGTAGTGCTTCGGACCACTTGGTTGTGCCAGTTCCCTGCCCCCTTGTAGAAGGCTACACAAAGTTGAAGTGGTTCTGCCGGCTTTACCCCATAGTATAGTAACTATTCGCCACCTTCAGAATGTGGAGATTTTTTATCGTAAAGGATCGCATTTGCTCGTTTTGCTGCGGCTTGGATCCCGGCATACTCAGTTAGCTGTGAAAAAATTTGGCGACGAGTTTCGTCGGAGAACTGAAATTTATCTAGGATATTCTGAATGTCTTCCGCAAAAGTCTTATAGTCCTTCTTCTTACTCATTTTCCAAAGACCTCGATGGCTAGATCCTCGGACGCTTGGTCCAACTCGGTGCGAGCCTTTTCTAATACTTTGCCCAACAAATGGAGCGTGACCTCTGCCTTGCATCCGGGTTGGACCTCGTGTGCCAACTCCTCCGCTGCCGTGATCCACCCCATCGTATCTTCGAGTCGTCCGCTCGCTTCCGTGAACGAGGTGAATGTTTTATCCAATAGTCTTCCGGGTCGTGTAGCCATCTAAGTCTCCATCTTTCTTAATTCATTATAATGCACAAGCTCTTCTTTGTCAAACAAAACTTTACAAAATCCTCTAGCTGTCGGTAAGCTTGTGATTATGCCCAACCTCTCGGGAGCATCCCCAGCCATTAGCGGGAGCTTCTCTTGTACTAAATCGCCGACTTTCACATTGTACTCCATAGAGCGAAAAGAGCGCAAGACATGGCGGCGCAGATGCACCCACGAACCACAAGTTTCATTACATCTTCATCGGCTTTCATATCATCCCGACAAAAAATATGATGTGGCAAAACCAGCAACAAAAAATAAAGGGTGAAGCAGTTTGTACATCTGCGCTTTGCGATACCAAATACCAGTAGCCAATATAAGCTCAAAGATTATCGAGCGAAGGACATCGGGATCCTCCTCTTCTAGGAAAGCATCGACCATTGCGCTAGCACTGTCCTTATCAAAGTTTTTCATCATTCCTTCAACCATGAAGGGTCTTTGACTTTAGCAGCGCCCTTCTTTATCTTTAGAAGCTTAGCGACAGGCGGGATGTTCATCCACTCGATGTCATAGGTGCCCTCGAAGTCTCCGATCTGGTTAGGCTCACAACCTAGTTTTTGCAGCTTGCGATTGAGGTATGTAAATTGGCGTGAGGTTTCCCGAGTAACATAAACCCCAATACTACCGCTCTTAAAGTTACAGTAAAATTGGTCTTCAGAGAATTTGCCAATCGCCCGAGCAACCGGTAGTCCATCCCCAGACTCACGCAGCCTTAGGCGGTTATTGCGGCAAAAGATTTTAAAGTTATCGATATATTTCTGCGATGCTTGCATTATTTCATCCTTTCAGGATATGCATTTTTTTGTGTGGCGATCGGACAGTCTCCGGGTCAGCCAGGATAAAGTCCTATTGTTATTGATGAGTTCGCTCTTGTATATTGGGTTATCACAGACCATTGGATAGTAATAGTCTACCCATATAGTCCAGTCCTCACTAGAGATAGCAGTGAGAAATGCCTCCTTCAATTCTTCGCACACCTCTTCGTAAGTGATGCCCCTCTCAGCGCAATCATATAAAAATCGATTTCGTTGAACAGTATTTTTCAAGCTCACCTCGTGTACATATCAGCTATGTCTGCTGCCCAGGCTTCGGGCTTTACTAAAACAGGATACCCCATCCCCTTTATCATACCAATTATAGCATCAAGTGCTGCATTACTTAAGGCATCTTTTTTAGGATTGATGTCCGCATGAATAGTGGGTCTTACACCAGTGAGGCTCCATAGCTCAGCAGCAATCTCTAAAGATATAAATGTCTCGTGAAATAGCCGGTCTCGAATCGTAGGGAAAGCTTTAGTCTTGGACTTTTGGTAAGCCACGAGTGCGCCTTTGCCCTTTTCCCTAAAACATATAGTGCTAATAAGTGTTACATCACTAGATTTAGGGTGTGTATCAGACCCAACGTGCAAAGTATACTTAGAGAGAGAGTATTGTTTTATATATTCCCGTATGTCCTCGATGGCTTCTCCATTGAGATTGCGCCAGGGATGCTGATCTAAGATACTCACCTCTTCTCAACTAAAGCATTGGCGAGCATTGCAGCGGCGATGACCCCAAGAAACAAAAAACCAACAGCACCATTCCAGGCGATTTGGGCTCCCTTATTTAACATTGTTCCATCTTTTGCCGTTAGGACCAGCTTGGACCCCTCTCGGAAGGTTATTGCAAATTCCACGCTCTAAAAGCTCTAAAACCTGAAATCCTAGCTCTTCTGGCGTTGTCAATTCAGTGCCCGAGGTTTGAAGAACAAGTCGGATAGCCTCCTCATCTAAAACCAAGTTCATCTTTAGGGTTCTTGCGAGGGTGTTGTATTCAAGATCATAACCCTCCACTATTCTCTTATCAGTCGTCATGATACTTCTCCAGTTGTTCTTCGACTGCCTTCAGTCTGATGTACATATAAATAAACGCTCCCATATACCCAAAGGTAAACCCTGTTACTGTGCCCATGTAGAAATCAAATGCAATACAGGCGGTCAAAAAGATCAAGCTAAAATAATAGAAGCTCAAATATTTTAATTTGATTTGACTGATATTCCACATGCTCTTAGCCTCCCTAGTGCCTCTTCTACCTTATCTGATAGTTCGGTAAGTTTATATAATTCTTTCTGAGTTATCGTAATTAGTTCCTCATCCTCAGACAATTCGTTCTGAGCGATGTTGTCAACCATATATGTCAACTGGCTAGTAAGTGCCACAATCGCATAGGAATAGTCAACAGCATCAGGAATAGGAAACTCTTCATCGGGTGCCTCTATCAAGCTACATAAAAAGTCTAAGTCTTTCCGTGTTACTTCTATCCCCTTTAGTAGAGATTCAACCGGCATGCCGTACTTCTGCTTCTTCACTTTCTATCCCCCTTCTTTCCACTTGGGATGATTGCGCTTGAACCGCTGCTTGAAGCGTTGGACTTTGCGAGAGTAAGACCGGATCTTATCAATGTTCTTGGATCTCACCCAGGCTGGTCCGCCATTATAGCAAGCAGCCACGTTTCTGCCTTTGCAGGTTTTATAAAGCCGCATCTCCCTGAGGACCATCACCGCAGCAAGGGTGCCGTGGACAGGGTTATCCATATCTTTCCTAAAGACTTCACGAGACTTATATCCCCACTTGGGTGCCCAGAATCTGTAGTTGATTTGGAAGATGCCGATGTCTCCTGTGTAGGATGTCTGGTCCCGTCTTATTCTGGTTTCAGTATAGGCTATAGCCATCAACAAGTAAGGGTCTTCGCCAAGGAGATTTGCTTGTTTGATAATCTCGGTAGAGATCTCTTTCTGCTCCTCTGTAAAGTGGAGGGGTAAGTTTACTGACCCAAAGAGTAATACTAGGGAAACAATATCTTGTATCATTCGAAGTCAATGTCCACATCAACTTTCACAATCATCTGGGGTGTGCGCAACTGATCCACCAGACCGTGGCGTTTTGCCTCGGTAGGTTCGATATACCAGTCAGCGTGCTTCCTGTTAAACACTTTCTTTTTAAAATAATCATCTTTTTTGCCGCAATTACGAGCCATTATAGTGAAAATCTTTTCGTCCAAGCGTTCGGCTTCGGCGACGTCAGCTTTGAGTTCTTCGATCTTGCCCCTTCCGCCGCTACTTACATCGTGAATCATAATAGTTGCATCAGGATCAGCAAACCTCATACCCTTTTCGCCACAAGAGAGCAAAACTGCCCCACATGACATGGCTTTGCCTTCCACTATGGTGGCAACGGGAAGGTCTGAAGCTCTAATGGTGCCAATCATCGACAGTAATGAATACACCTGACCGCCATAGGAATCGATGATGACAGGAATAACCTTCTGTCCTGTGCTGTGAGCGGCTGCCACCTTAGAATTAAAATCTTGGGCGCTCTTTTCATCAAACTTGTTGACTCGAATAATAACCGGCTGGTGCTTCAACTCAAAATCTTTCAGGAGTGGTGAAAACTCTGTTTTCCAAATCATTTTTGTTATCCTTTTAGTATTTGTTTGCCGTTGTTTCTAAGGTACTCTTGTAAATCCGTGAAACCACCGATGAACTTCTCGTGCCCGTTCGTTACCTCTAGCACAACTGGCACAGTCTTCCAGTTATATGTACTCTGGATTTCCGTGAGAAGCTCCGGCTGGCGATCAAGTCCGTAGCATTCGAAATCGTGTTCGCCCTCAGACAACAGCTTGATAGCGGCATGGCAGTATGGGCAGCTTGTTTTTGTATATAATCTAAATTTCACTTACAACCTCCAATTGTACAGGATGTACCTTTTCATAAATAGTTCCCCCAAAGCTAACACGGTATAATTCCCTGCCGGCATAGTTTGATGTTTCTCTGTATTTTCCCAAAATAATACCATAAGGGTGATCGCTTAACGAGTAAGTTTCGCACCACTCAAAAAAACTATCTACCAGTTCTTTGTCATCGGTCGGTACGATAGAGCCCTGGTAGTGAGTCAAAACCCGCAAGAGATCCTGAAATTTGTCTGAACAGAAGTTCTGCCGGCAATACTCTAGGATAAGATCGTGCATCTTTTTCGTCAACTTCTCTCGATTAGGCATAAAATAACCTAGCCTAGGCTTGACTAAAGTACCCGTCTTGTAGGGAGAGTCGGTCTCGACTTGGTTTACAAACTCTTCCAAATCTGAATAGTCAGAGGTCCTGAGCATTAGGCGCAGTGCCTTCTCATAACGAAACACCGAGGAAAAAGATGAAAAGATCTTGTCGTAGTGACGCATAAACCCATTGTTGTTTACATAAATAGAACTAGGTAAACAAAGAATTAAATTCTCTGGAACAATAAATCTCTTCTTACCGTTGCCTATCGTAAAAGATATTTGGCGGAAACCCTCTTCATTGGTGCCCTCGTATGCCAAGTTCTTGCACCAGATAAACCTACCGTTGCGCACCAGCGTCTTGTTCACAGGGTTATCAGCAGTCGCACCCAGGAAAATCAATCGAACAGACTTAGTATCACCAGTCTGAGCGTAGTTGTACCGGCGGATGGAGAACTGCTCGAAATAATCATTCTTTTTATGCCCAATAGAAGCCCGGCGGGCGCAAAAGTGGTCGGCTAACTTATACCAAGAGTCGATCATAATTATTCTAGCAGGCTCATAAATTTAGAAAATGAAATAGCCACAATTATCTCGGAAGAACGGAAGCTGTTCCCGTCCACTACAACCCGACAGAATTGGCTGTCTTTGGGCAGCGACCCAAGCATTTGAGCATCTGTAGACGAGGTAAATTCATGATCGTATACAGCTACGATATAGTCTGGGTTGAGTAAGCAATCTCTTGTCCAATAAGTCTTTCGAGGTACAACCCTGCGGGTACCATCAGGATTCTCATCATATTCTTTAAGTGTCTTTTGATACACTTCTTTAATCTTAAGCACGGGATACAACCTCCATTGTGTCTATAGTTCTCACAAGCCAATCCTCCCCTTGAAGATGGATTTTGTGATATATGTCTTCATTATTGTAATTAGGCTCGATCATCACTCCAAGAGCAGGCTCATAGAGGTTTAGCCAACGAGCAGGGACACTAGTATTATTAGTCAACGCTTCGGCAATAACCATTATGTTGGAGGGAAGGTATACTAGATCACCCTTCTGGTACGAGTTTTTCACTTGGTCCTTCTTCATCAGCAGCTTGAGCCGCCTCTTGCATCCGCCCAATAAAGTCATCAAACTTAGTCAATGACTTCGCCTCAATGTCAGCGGAGCGCAAACGACGGACCAAATCTCCAAGCCCAACCAATGGACCGCTATCTTCAGCCTCTAGAACTGTATCTGGAGTGGCGGGGTCGGCAGCCGATTGAGGAGCCAAGGTCTGGTATTTGGCTTGCTCAAAAGAAATCAGCATAGACTTATATTGCTCAAGCTGAGAACTCGTTTCTTGCAGAAGATCCAATGCTTCTGTGATCTCCGGTAGAAGAGATCCATGCCCCAGGTTGTCCAGAATGTTAGCAGTAATATGTAGAGTCGCAGCTTCTTGGGACACAAGTGCCGCCATTGTTTCTTCGACTTTACCAAGATCGATGTCAAAATTGATTGTAGCTCGCATATACGAGTTCCTCCTTTTTATTATTATACATCATCACTAGATGTTTCTTAAATTATTTCTTTTTCTTTGCCGCAGCTTTCAAGCAGCGGTCTTCAAGCTTGACGTTCTCTCCATTTACAAGAATGGTTGAGGAAGCGTAGAGCCCCTTGGCGTGGTTAGCCACAACTAGACCCATCTGGTCGTGAAGCTTGGGATTGCTGACCAAGTTGAAGTTGGCTCGCACCTTACACAAGGAGCCGATAGGGAAGGCAGGCGGTGCGGTCGCAGCGATGATAGCCTTCTGGGCATACTTGTTTTTGGTGAGAGCGTTGAACTGCTTCTCAGTGGGAACGAAGTTTTCATCGCTGCCGATCTTGAGAGAGAGGTCACGGAAATACATCGTTGTGATATAGTAGTTAGCACAAATAAGAGCAGTAGAGCGGTGCTCTGCCTTGTAGGACATTTCCCATTGCTGTCGCTTAAGCACAGATGCTGGGGAGTAACGCTGCTCCATACGGTCAAGGCACTCAACCTGTTTGGGGGAGAGTTTTCCCTGGTCCTTGAGTTGTTTTTGCATGGACTCTGCGAACTTGCGGTCGCCCTCTTTGAGTTCTTTAGTCATCAAAGCTTCGAAGCGAGCTTCACCGTTAGGAACCTCTACACGCTCGGAGCGTTGTCGCTTAGGATACATCTGGTGCCAATGGCTCATATCTCTTCTCCCTACATATGTATAGTATCATAGGGACAGAGTGTGTCAAGCTTTTATTTAAACTTTATAATCCCAGATCCAAGCCCAGCGCTTTCTTCGGTTAGTATAAGTCTCGGAGGATGCTAGGTGGTAGGCTTCCTGTTCTGCTCGGATACTATGGTAAGCTATTTGGCCGTGTCTATATTTTATATATCCCTTCAAATAGTCCCAATAATAAAGGACCACAAAGCCAATTAGAAAAGTCTCAAGCATTTGCTGGAAGTGAATGTACTCGTGGCGTTTTGTTTCTTCGCTGATTGTTCCACGGCTGAACACTAGGAAGAAGATAGTGATGGCTCCAATCTCTATTGGAGTAAACTTGGAGAGCCACACGGGCACTCTACTGTTCTCAATGTATATCGGCTTCCAGTTTCTCATCTTATTCTCCCCAGTCTTCCCACATCCAGCGGGTTTCGATATGTCTTTTTATTTTTCTTTCCGCTTCTTTGAGCTTGATGCGATAGTAAACTGTGGGAATAGAAAAAACAATTGCTGTAATTATATACCCAATCATTTCATCATCAAGTCCATGAAGTGCTTGACCCACATACCACCAGCAGCAGTAGCGATGAGCCAGATGACTCGCTGAGCACCCTGCTTCCAGTCCTGAAGCTTCGCAAACTCAATCTGCATCTTCTCGAAGTCTTCCAAGTCCTTGTCGGCTTTCTTCTTCCAAAGTTGAAGTTCTTTGGCAAAGTCTAATGCTGGTTTAGTTTCCTGAACGTAGGCAGCACGGATCTTGGATTCGGACTCAAGTTCTTTAACACGGCTGAACAGCCCTGAGTCTGGTTCATAAAGGTTTTGTTTAACTCCTCGAACTCCTTCTAGGATATCACTCTGAGTATCTTTGATGTGCTCTACTTCGATCATTAACTTGTCGAAGCCACCATTCATTGACTTAGCATTGGAGATCTTAGTCTCCATTTTTTCAACCTTATCTAAAACAAGTTTTAAAATCTCATCGCTCACTGGGGCTCCTCCAAAAACAAAAAAAGACCAGGCAATAATACTCTGGTCTTTTTAGGATGTAACCGACTGTTCTAATTAGTCGCTAGACTTGTGTTTTTATTCACCACCCTTCCGAAGAACAGCACAATTTGTTGTGAGAAGCGTTCCGGCAGCCGAAGCCGCATTTTGTAGAGCGCATTTCACAGTCTTAGCAGGGTCTATGACTCCTGTTTCGACTAAATCTTCAAACTTCTCGGTTCGCACGTTGAAACCCATGTTCTTTTCGTGATCCTCATACGAGAGAGAGTTGACAACGATGTCCGAGGATATGTCAGCATTCTTCAGGATCTGGGTAATTGGCGACAAGCAAGCTTCCACCAATGCCTGAGCCCCACGAAGCTGGTCTTGGTTGACTGGCTCAATCTCTAAGTTATTGGCTGCTCGGAGCAAAGCAGTACCCCCACCGGCGACGATGCCTTCTTCCTGAGCGGACCTCACAGCCTCTAATGCATCTTCAACCCGGTGTTTCTTTTCAGTCACTTCAATCTCAGTTGCTCCGCCGATGCGAATTACAGCTACTCCAGAAGAAAGTCTAGTAATCCGATCCTGGATTCTCTCAGCCTCCTGAAGGCTTTCACACTCTTCCAGATCAGCCTTTAGAGTACTCATTCGTTTGTCTAGTTCATCATAGTCAGTATTACCATCAGCGATAGTAGTGTGACGTTTTGCACTCTCGACTCTCTTAGCCGTTCCAAGGTGTTCCAGTTTAACATCTCTCAAGCGCAGCCCAGAGTCTTTGCTGATTAAAGTTGCACCAGTCACCAACGCCAAGTCCTCTAAAAGATTGCGGCGCTCTTCACCATAGCGAGGAGCCTTGATTGCTGAAATCTTCATACCATTTCGCATGCGATTGATAATGAGCGCCGCCAAAAGCTGACCCTCGATCTCCTCCGCTACGACAATAAAAGGTCTGCCATCACGAGCGACAACCTCAAGAATAGGCAGCATTTCCTCAACATTGTCCAGGGTCTCGTCGGTGACTAACAGTAGGCAGTCACGATGATCTACCACCGAGCGGCGGTCGTCAGTAACAAATTGAGGAGCTACATAACCTGCCTCGAACTGAAAGCCTTCCGTTACGTCCATGGATGTCTGAAGCGACCTACTCTCTTCAATAGTGATTGCGCCATCTTTACCAGCAGCATCAACTGCCGAGGCGATCAGGGTTCCGATAGTTTCGTCACCGTTGGCTGACACGGTGGCGACATGTCGAATCTCTTCTTCGCTCGACACAGGCTGAGACATCTCTGTGATGCGCCCACAGATAGCAGTGACTGCCAGATCAATGCCCCGCTTAATATCTGTGGACGATGCACCAGCAGTGATGTGCTTGTTTGCCACGGTCAGGATAGCCCGAGCCAAAACTGTGCTGGTTGTAGTTCCGTCGCCGCTGGTCTTCTCTGTTTCCAGAGCAGCTTGACGAAGGACCTCCACGGCAGCCTGTTCATAGTCATCATCTAGTTCTACAACCCGAGCAACACTTACGCCGTCTTTTGTGATAACTGGATCAGCGCCACGCTTGTAGAGGATTACATTTTGTCCCCTTGGTCCAAGCGTAGATGCCACAGCATCGGCGAGCTTGTTTGCTCCATTAAGTAACTTTTGTCGGATGTCATCTCCGAACAGGATATGGTCTTTACTCATTTTACTTATTCTGTCCCTTCAACAGTCAACAACTCAAGCTCAAACGTCAGATCCTTGCCGGCGAGAGGGTGATTGAAGTCAGCAGTCACGGTAGTTTCTTGAACCTCAGACAACATCGCTGTTACCTGCTGACCATCCGGACCCATGAGAGGGAGGGGCATACCGACATCAAACGGGAAGTCATCGGGAAAGATGCTCTTCTCTAGTGTAGTAGTCGCCTCCTCATTTCGATCACCATAGGCTTCAGAAGACTCAACAGTGAAAATCTTTGTATCACCTGCCGTCATTCCTTCTAAAGCTGTCTCAAAACCAGCAATAAGATTACCTTCGCCTGTCTTAGCAGTCATTGGCTCATTGCGATCATAGGAACTATCAAATTGTGTTCCATCTTCTAGTGTGCCCTTGTAGTGAAAGGTCACGGTACTTCCGTTAGCTACGGTCGTCATTTTCATTCTCCTCTTTCTTTAGGATAGGGCAGGTTTGCCCGTTTGGGATTACATTGTACAAACAAATTGCGTAAGTGTTTAGTTTCTTTTTTTGATCTGCCCAAAATATAGCAGTACTTGTGTTTTGAGGGCACGATTCGACACTCGCAACTCTCTCGGTACAGCTTCTCTTGTTCCTTGATCTTCTCTCTCATTCCATAAGGCATCGTGTCCCATTTAGGAGTGTACTTACCTAGGTACTTTTTCCATTCCTCGTAGGGAATGCCTACTGCTTCAGCATAGCGCCGGTATTTAGATTTCTTGCGGAATTCTCGGTCGCTAAACCAGCCCTTCTCTAGGGCGTTTGGGTCTCTATACATTTTTACTGTGCCCGATGTCTGACCAAGGTAGGTCCAGTTCAGTGCTTGGTAGATTGTTCCGAGTTCTTTGGCGAGTGGATCGCTGTAGGCTTCGAACATTCTGAAGTCAGTATTCTGAACCATCCACTTACAGGCTCGGGATACAATCCAAGACCCCAGGTTCTTTGGAGCCCAGCTAATTGATGCTCCTCTTGATACTAATTTTATGATGTCCCTGTTTTCTTTGCCGAGGGCAAAACTGAATGTGTTGGGTGTCGCCATCACAACCACGCCAGCCAGGACACCACTATTCTTAAGTCGAGCAGTGAAGCGGTGGGTTGGTCGGTTGGGTAGGATCCCCAGGAATTCATGGCGTTCAATGAACGCTTTGATTTCAGCACACTGTGCCTTGGCTGTCTTATCAACATAGGCAAAGTCGAAGTCGTCAGTCCGTAGGTCTGCTGCCCACTGTTCGTCTTTCCCTATTTCTCGTAAGTCTTTTCTGCTGTTCCGAAGTCTTACTTCGTATTGCCAGCAGTGATTTTCTTTTAGATCTTTGAATCGTTCAAATGGATCTGCTCTCACAAGCCCTCGCTTTCTTGTGGTTCTAATTCCAGCCCTTCAGGCTCGGCTGGATCTTCTTGTGATTGATTTAATCTTTTTGCTCTTTCTTCCATCATTGCCAGAATGGACTCGGGATCATCTAGCGTATACGGAGACTGTGCCAATCCAGCGCCATCCAAACGAGCAGAGGTTCTGAACGGCGCACTTGCCTTGATGAAGTCTCCCTCGCCTGTATCACTCGGGGTTCTTACCCGAACTTTCTCTCCTGTTTCTGGGTCAATTCTTTTTTTCGAGCCGCTCTTTCCGGGGCGCATCTCAATAACTAATCCAGTATCTCCAAGTTGAGGTATGGGTAAGTTAGCGGGATTAGATGACAAATAATAAAGACCCTTGCCGCCTATCTGAATATACTCTACCTCTTTACTTTTGTAGTGCTGAAGGATGAAACTCGTATCGGAAAAGGAAACTCCCTTCTTGCCTGTCATGTTCATCTGACTATTGAGTTTTGGTTCTCCGGTTTTTCTGACGAGGACTGGGTTTCCTTCTTTATCAAGAACCGGGATAGACTTATTAGCCATCGCACGTTTATATCCTACTAATGTAGATTTAAACGGAGTTGCGGGCACTTCGCCCCCTTTCCACGCTAATGATTCGGACCACTCAGGAGTCCCTAAATCATCGATGAAAGATAGAATCAAATCTTTTCTCTCCTGGAGAACAGCATAAACTTTATTTTGGATATCCACCCCATCAAACTCGTCCGGGCTTACAAACTCAAACATCTTACCTTCGCCGCCGCCGAGGGTTCGCCTAGGCCAGATTGCTACAGAGGTGCTACCCATTGGTGCCTTCGCATCTAACTTTACTTCTAAATTATAAAGCTGTCCGTCAACATAGAAATCAGCGTCAGCACCGGTTGCGTCATCACACGCACCTGCGGTAGTCTCCCCAGCCTTGAAGCCCAGTCCTTGTTCCTCAGTGGTGTCAAGGGTGAATTCATTCATCGACTGAATAACATCTGCTTCGTATTCGCACCCTTTATTTTTAGCCTTCTCATACTCAGCAGGATTCAAGAGGTCAAAAATGTTAAGTGTGGACTTGTACTGTCGAGCACCGACATCTGCACCAGATCCTGCGATATATTCTAAAAGCAAATTATCAATTACACTATTGAGAGTTTCCAACCCCTCACCGATGCTCACAGTCATATCGGGAAGCATCTCTTGTTGTTTTTCTATTTCCCTCATCAACACTGGGGAGTGATGGTGTAGGTCTTCCTCTGTGTCTGGGCATCCGCAGCTTTCGACTGCGCCATGGACGTAGTGCTCTGGGCTTGTGGCGCATTCGCCATCGAGAAATAAGTTGTCCGTAAAGATATCATGTTGACGGTCATTCAGTGTGTCCCACTGAGTGTAGTCCATCCCATTCATCTTTAGCCGGCGATTCAATTCTTTAACCTTGCGAGAGAACTCATCCCTAACAGGTCCGCTGCCAACTATCAAAGCGATCTGCTGTGGCTTCAGTTGTCCGTGCATTTATAAATTCTTAAGTTCTTGCTGGATAAGGGTACGAATAGAATCTAGGGATTCTTTCTTCATCTTCTTTTCTTTTGCTGCCTTCTTCAGTGGCTCCTTTTTATCACCGTCGCCGTCAATATCAATGTAGTCCGGCTTAGCATCATCGTCATCACGATTGCCAGTTCCACAATGGGCTTCGTCTTGGCGCTGCTCAGCGTTTCTCTTACTGACAGCCTCGTATTCTTCTTTGATAATCTCTGCTAACCTCTTTTTAGAAATCTTGTACTGGGACATTGTTTTTTTCTCCTTTTAAAATAGAACCATCTATAAATAGTCACTTATCTAGGTGTTTTCTTAAATCTTCTTCTGTTATCAGAGTATAAGTAAATGAGTTCCCATATAATGCAGCGGAACTTTTACACAACTCCATGAACTCTTTATAATCGTCAATCTTCTGGAAGACTTGACAGCCGGCGCTCCACTTGTTCACTAGGAATGATTCGGTATATGGATTACTGCGGTGGATATTGATTCCAAAGTACCCCTCGTTAATGAGCTTCAGTTGCTGGTAGTCGATTATCTCATCTTTATTATTGTCCCGCCAAACCTTTACTGGCTTGCGTTGGACAAGGGCTTCATAGTTATTCTGGTGCGTGCCTAGTTTCCAAGTTCCTCGGAACTGCCCTGGGCAGAGGATTGCTGTGCCTTTGGGGTTGATGGGATGCTTGAGCCAATGCTCCCCTGGGTCTGTCGTAATCGGATAGACTTTACAAACCTCTTTGAGGTTTTGGTCCTTATATAACACAACCAAGAAATCATCGAATGTATTAGTGCCAGCGTTGGCTCGGCGAACTCCAATAAGATTTAAGTTAAACTTCTTGTTGCCATCAAAAAAGACATAATCTTTTTCTTGTACAACCTTTCTCAAATTAGAAGTCGTCAAAAGGCTCTTGAGTTCTTGGGGGCTGCTCGCACGGGCGGTGGTAGCCGCCAACAATTTCAGGATTATCTTTAGAAAATTCACCGTCAACTCCCCCTAGGCTTGTGCCTCTGTACCTATATAGTAACTCATCTTCTTCAAACTTTAAGTCTGCCAGTCCTAGTTTGTAATAAGTCAAGGCAACTAAGTATGCTTGAAGGTCAAACTTAGGGTTGATTGCCCTATCACGTATCCAGGTAATCGCACGAGCACCAAAAAAGGCACGCTCTGCTTTAATAATATTATTTTCCCCGGTCGGAAAAATAACAAATCCTTGCTCAATTAATAATTCATAGACGCCCTTCATGGAGTCGCCTTTCTTAGTTTTGTTTTTTCTTCTCTAGCTCGCCTTGAATCCAGGCTTGTCCCAATGGGTTTTCTACGGGGGACTCTACAAAGTTGTTAAGGCTTTTGATGACCTCTTGGGGCGGTGGTCCATAGACAGAGTTCTCAACTACGGCAAAATTATCTCCGAACAGTTCTTTGAACCTTTCTTTGTTGTCTTGTACGTTCTGCCAGATCTCTTCAACCAACTTAGGTCCGAGAGTGCGGTCACGCTTGGCGTCTCGCTCAATTGCGACGGGCAGCGATGTATCTACAAAAAGCATATAAGTGTCATAGCCCATAGCATCAGCAAGACTCTTTTCTCTAACCATTTTATCATACTTGCCGCCCGTGCCATCAATCAACATGCCCAAGCGTCCCTTTTCATATAAATTACGCAAGCTCTGTAGGTATCCCTTTGCTACGTTGCGAGCAGACTCTGGCTCATCAGCAGACTGAACAATATCCCAAAGCTCATCGCTAGGTAGGTCGGCGATGTCCCGAAGATCTTTTGGGTTGATCCCTAACTTAGCTAACTCTCGCTCAAAGAAGCGATCAGAGTTTACATACTTGAGACCGTTGGACCCAATGAAGCTGGCGTTCTCAAAGAATGGCTTGTCTTTGGCTGTGCGAACACCAAAGACCACATCAGCTAGATAGGACTTGCCACTTCCAGGACCACCGGCTGTGAAGACAGCCTTGAGAATCCCTGGGTCGTATACACCTTCTTGGATTACTTTAGGAGCGCACAAGATAGACGAATGCCGCTGTTCCGTAATAACTTGTTGTACCAATTGGTGCAAGTTTACAGAAGACAGCGGCTTCGTCATTTGAAGAACCTCTCTAGGATTAGTTCTTTTTAAGCAGGCGCTCTACGACACGCTTGAGTACGGCTTCGGTAAGAGCTTCGTCGTCGATTACTTCGAGTTCAAGAGTCTCATCACGCTTGCCGAACTTGCCACGAGAATCATCACGGCGATCTTTCTCGGATTGCTTCTTGGTGCTTTCCTTGCCGTCCTTCATTCCGAGGGATTCGTCTTCCTCGTCATCGTACCCTTGACCACCCTTCTTGTTCTTGAGTTCGTCGGTACGGTTTGGGGGATTACGCATAGCGGGATCTTCATCACGCATTGCAGCATCCATTTCATCGTCAGCAGCGTCGTCCATTGCGTCCGAGGCATCCATGCCAGCGTCCATATCGTCCATAGCACCTTCGTCGTCGGCTCCGCCTTCGACTTCGATCTCAACACCAGTCTCAGCAGAGATGGCATCTACTACGGCAGACACGATAGCTTCGACAGCTTCAGTCTCTTCCACAGAGGCTTCGGCTTCTTCGCCGGCTTCCATTTCTGCTTCGCCAGCAGCTACTTCGTCTCCAGCAGCAGCCATTTCATCTTCCATCTCATCTTCAGCGATGGTATCCAGGAAGTTTTCGGTGAGGGTTGGCATATTAGCCAACTTGCCCCAGCGGCGGATAACTCTTTCATTAATGAGCTTGTTTGATTTCTTTGTCATTTTGTAAAATCTCCTTTATGACGCTCAAGGCAATCAAGTTAAATAGTTTAGGTTTATGTGAAAAACCCTATTCTTCTTGAAATTCCTCAAATTCCTCTAAATCCTTTTCAACACCAAGCTTTTTGAAAGCGGCATGTTCAATTTGGCTAACTCGTGGGAAGCTAACTCCCATGCGTTCGGCAACCTCTCGAAGGCTCAAGCCGTTCTCAAACTTCCGGGCACACACAATGGCACAATTTAGATCACCCTCAAAGTCCATCCAGTTACGGCACTGGGTTTGGTCGCACTCTACTTGCCACTTTTCGTGGACCTGAAAACATTTCGGTTCAGCGCCGTACTGAGTCTCTGCTTCCGTAGGGTCGGCATTCATTTCGTCCTGCTGCTTACGCCCTTCTTTACGATAAAACATATTATTTCTTCCGTCCGTTTTGTGAGGTGAGGAT
>Ga0181393_1000286_pt1 | contig 18842 bp, 6 predicted proteins | sample 16SPOviralmetaG_FD_130122 | JGI IMG/M metagenome (GOLD analysis project Ga0181393, IMG submission 130122) | Marine viral communities from the oligotrophic San Pedro Time Series (SPOT) site, San Pedro Channel, CA, USA - 16 SPOT_SRF_2010-10-21 | ecosystem: Environmental > Aquatic > Marine > Strait...
TGCTACGAGTCGTAATGGTGCTAAGAAACGTTATCGTGGACAAGGCAAAAGATAATATAGAAGGGGACCTACGGGTCCCTTTTTTTGTGCCTAGATAAAGAAATATAACTTGATAATTATGGCATGTTTAATTGCTAATCTTCCTTCAATGGAAGTATGGGTACGTAAAGAGTATCTTACTGACCATCAGAGTGGATGGGGTGAATTTGTAAAGGGTGTATGGGTATCAGTTAAATCAATACCTGGTCGTGCATTTTATTTTGAGACTTATCTACCAGAGTATGCGGCAATGTATGATAAGTTGCCCATCAGCGCGTTTGTAAGCGACCCTGAGACGCCTAATCCTGACATGAGTCTACCTAACCTACAATTCTGGAATTGCATGGATTACGGGGTTGTATCAGTTGATAAGAAATTTATTGGAAGTATGGATTTTGAGTGTTATACTCGGGACCATGGTAATGTAAAAGGGACATATGTTTGCACTATTGACAATTATCATCATGATCCTGACTATGTTGACTATGCAACTAGTGAAAATCCTGCAGAACATAAGTCACATAATCTAATTGAACTTGAAAATGGACAATATGCACTATATCCAAACAATAGATTGCGTATTTTCGACAACAGTTTAACTCCTGTTGATCCAAAAATGCCTGATTTCAAGGTATCAACCCAATATTATCAAGTTGAGAACGGAAATGATAGACTTGGTATGGGACGTGAGGATGAATATTTCTGGAAGACGGCAAAGGAACGTGAAACTGATGTTAATGCCGATGGTTTTAGTATAAAATTTAAAGATACCTCATCAAATCAAGAATAAATAAGTAAAAAACGTATTATGAGTCATCCACAACATCTTGACGGTTCTGTAGATAAGGGAAATTCATTCATTCAGGATGGAATGACCTTGATTACAGAGGTTGAAAGTGAAAAACATTTAAAAAAAGTGAGAGAAAAGCGTGCAATGGAGCAAAAACTTCAAGAGGTTCATGATCGTTGGTCATAATTGCATAACTTCCCTAATAAATAACTCATAATTGCTGTATTATAGTGCCTTTAGAGAGGGTTAGTAAGGGATTTAAGGATATTAGTATGACATTTCAGGTTAACCCCCTGAGTAGCGACTTAATTGCCCTTAAAAATGAGAATGCAATTGCACGTTCTGTAAGGAATATTATCTTTACAGTCCCTGGTGAGAAGATGTTTAATCCAGATTTTGGAACAGACATTAATGCTTCTCTCTTTGAACTATTGGATGAAACTTCTGCAGTAGTAATTAAGGACCAAATTAAATATTCGTTAGAAACATATGAACCAAGAATCCGTCTTCTCGATGTGATTGTTGTTCCTGACTTTGAAGGTAATGGTTATGATGTTGAAATTTCTTATAGTATAGTTGGAGTAGACATTGATCCACAACAGATAAGTTTTATTTTGCAAGCAACTAGGTAAAAGATGCCATTAACAAATTTTTCTAACCTAGATTTCGATCAGGTTAAACAATCACTCAAAGATTATCTTCAGGCAAACTCCAATTTTACGGATTATGACTTTGAGGGTTCTAACTTATCATCCATACTTGATGTTTTAGCTTATAATACATATATCACTTCATATAACGCTAACATGGTAGCGAATGAAGTCTTCCTTGATAGTGCTACATTGAGAGAAAATGTAGTTTCTATTGCAAGAAACATTGGATATTTACCAAAATCAAGAAAATCTGCCAGAGCGACTATTAGTTTTTTTGTAAATGTTACTAATGTCACTCCTGCACCAGTATCTTTAACGCTTAGAAGGGGTCCTGTTGCAACATCATCAGGAAGTTTCGATAATAATTCGTTTATTTTTTCAATTATTGACGATATTACAGTTTCAGTTTCTAATGGAATTGCAATTTTTAATAATATTCCGATTTATGAAGGTCCACTATTAACTCAATCATTCATTTACAATTCTAGAGACTATAACCAGAAATTTATTTTACCAAATTCTGGTATTGATATGGATTTGATGACTGTTTTTGTCAAAGATAGTGAAACTGCAACAGCAGCTGCACGTTATACAAGGCAAGATAACCTATTTGGTGCTAATAAGTATACAAAATCATATTTTTTACAAGAAATAGAAGACGAAAGGTACGAAATTTTATTTGGTGATGGTGTTTTTGCTCAAAAACTGCAAGACGGTAATCAAGTTACAGTAAATTACATTAGATCTAATGGTGATAGTGGCAATGGAGTTGCTAATTTTACTTTTAATGGAAGAATTACATATCAAAGAAATGCTATTGAATATAATGTAACTGATGGGATTTCATTACTAACAACAGGTGTTGCTTCTTCTGGTGGAGAAAATATTGAAAGTGTAGAATCTATCAAAAAATTTGCTCCAAGGTCATTTGCCACTCAAAATAGAGCAGTTACGACTTCAGATTATGAGACTTTAATTCCTTCCAAGATTTATACTGAAACTGAGTCAATTTCAGTTTTTGGTGGAGAAGAATTAGTCCCTCCACAGTATGGAAAAGTTTTTATTAGCATAAAACCAAAATTTGGTGATTTTTTACCAAACTTAATTAAAGAAAATATTAAAAAAGAACTTAAAAGATACGCTGTAGCAGGAATTCTTACAGAAATTCTTGATCTTAAGTATTTGTACGTTGAAGTTAACTCAAAAGTCTACTATAACTCAAATTTAACACCTTCCTCTCAAAGAATTTCTTCTATTGTACAAAACAATATACAAAAATATGGAGAATCTACAGAATTAAATCGATATGGAGCAAGATTTAAATATTCTAAATTTCAAAGAATTATTGATGACAGTAATCAGGCAATTACATCTAATATAACTACTATTAGTATACGAAGAGATCTAAGAGTTGTCTTAAACACTTTTGCAGAATACTCAATTGGGTTCGGCAATCAATTTCATATCAAGAGTCTTGAAGGATATAATATAAAATCATCAGGTTTTACTGTTAGTGGAATTCAAGAAACTCTATATTTGGGTGATGTACCAAACTTTGATAATCAGACTGGAGATTTATTCTTCTTTACTGTTCCAACATTAACATCCCAAAATCCTACGGTTGTAAAAAGAAATGTTGGTACTGTTGATTATGTAAATGGAATTGTAACTTTAAATCCTGTAAATATAGTTTCAGGAAAAATACGTGATGGTCAACCTATTATTGAAATTTCTGCAACACCAAAATCTAACGATGTAATCGGATTGCAAGATTTATATTTGCAATTGGATATTGGAAATAGTGTTTTTGATATGGTGGTTGATGATATTTCCTCTGGAGTAGATTCTTCTGCATCTACATACGTATCATCTTCTAGTTATGCTAATGGTAATTTGGTTAGGTCTGGTGGAAGAGTAGGATCAACTCCTCTCTCAGAGGCACAAGCAAGAGCAATTAATGTATCTGGAACAAGTATTTACAGTACTGGTGCTTCTTCAGCGACAAATACGTCAGCAACGCCTACACCTACATCTACGCCTACAACAACCTCAACGTCCACATCTTCGTCATCTTCCTCCTCCTCTTCCTCCTCTTCCTCCTCTTCCTCCTCCTCTTCATCATCGTCAAGTTCGTCTGGCGGCGGTGGCGGTTACAGCAGCGGTTACTAATACTTAAATTCAAATGACAGAAAAAAGAGTTCAACTTTCCACGATTGTTAAAAGTCAAGTTCCTGACTATGTTAGGTCCGATTTTCCGCTGATAACTGAATTTTTAAAAGAGTATTATAGGGGACAGGAATATCAGGGTGGTTCAATTGATCTTATTAATAATATTGATAGATATTTAAAAATTGATTCCTTTACTAATAGAGTATATTCAAATACTATTTCAAAATCTATCAATACTACAGATAGTACAATTGAAGTAATTGATACATCAGGATTTCCAGATTCTTATGGTCTGTTAAAAATTGATAATGAAATTATTACTTATAAAGGAAAAACAAATAGATCCTTTACCGGTTGTATCAGAGGATTTAGTGGAATTTGTGAACTTTCTAAAAATAATTCTCCAGATGAAGTTTTATTTGAATCAACAAATGCAGAAACCCATGCAAATGGTGCTCAAGTTTTAAACCTTAGTGTATTGTTTCTTGCAGAATTTTTAAATAAAACTAAAAAACAAATCGCAACAGGTTTTGAGGATAGAGAATTATATTCTGAAGTAAATCAAAATACTTTTTTAAAGCAAGTACGAAGTTTTTACGCTTCAAAAGGAACCGAAGATTCATTCAAAATTTTATTTAAAGCATTATATGGTGCAAAAGTAGAATTAATAAATCCTGCAGATTTGCTTTTCAGACCTTCTGATGCACAATTTAATCAAGTAGAAAGTATTATTGTAGACCCAACTACAAATGAAAGTGAATTTGATGATATTCAAAATATTACTCTTTTTCAGGATTATCCATCAAAATCTTATGCACCTATTTCATATTCTGAAAAAGTTCTAGGAAAAGATTCTAAAGTATATCATAGACTTGATATTGATGCTGGATATAATAAAGATATTACATTTAATGGTGCAATCTATGGAGATTTTAAAGTAACTCCTAAAACAAAACTTGTAAATCCTGTGTCTATTGGATCATCTTACTTAGACGTAGAATCAACAGTTGGTTTTGCAAATACTGGGCATATTGCTTTTAAGTACACTGATGGTTCATCAGGAACACTATATTATGGTTCTAAAACTATTAATCAGTTTAGAGATACTGGATATATTTACAAAGAAATTAACGAAGAAGAAGATGTAACTGATAGAGATACTTTTGCATACGCAACAGTAAATGGAAAAAGAGTTCAATGTAATGTATCTTCAATTATTTCAGATGTAAATATACCAAGCAAATCACTTTATAATATTAAAGGTATTACATCAAGAGTTAAAACACTTGGGTTTGAAGGGAGTGGTTTTAAATTTAATGACTGGATTTACAATAATAAAAAAATATTTACTATTAGTTCATTAAGTGTCATTGATGCGACAGATAGGGTATATCGAGTTAATTTAAACAATAACCATTATATTTTTAAAGATGATGGTATTGAAATAATTGATAATAGTGGTCAATCCATTGATGGAGTGGTTTTGTCTGTTATCAACGAAAAATCTTTAAATATTAGAACAGATGATATACTCAATTTAACGGGAATATATACACTTAAGAAAAATATACTAAAAGGGATATCTCCTTCTTTTCCCCAAATATCAAATTATCAAGCAAATATTCAGAATGTATATGTAAATGATGACAATAATTTGCTGATTGCATCTTCTTCAATACCTTCAGAACCAATTTCAATATCAGATGTAGATTTAGAAATTAATGGAACATTTGAAGGAACTGAAGTTGCATTTGATGTTGAACATAAGTTAAAAACTGGTGATAAAATTTATTATTATCCAGAAGTAATTGAAGAAAAACTTGTTGATGAAAATTTTAACTACGTAACTCAAGAAGTTGAGGGGAGTAAATTATTTAATGAGGGGATATATTATGTTGAAAAAATTAATAATTTCACTATAAAATTTGCATTAAGTAAAGAAAATATTTTCTTTAATAAGTACGTTACTTTTGCACAAACTACTGTAAAAAATAATAAAGTCAGACTTTATGATTTTCATGAAAAATCTCTTCTAGACCAAAAATTGTTTAGAGAAATTCCTATACCATTAGAAAGTTCTTCAGAAAAAGTAAAAACTCTTCCCGGAACTACTGGTATTTTGTTGAATGGGGTAGAAATTTTAAACTACAAGTCGAAAAATAATATCTATTATGGAGAAATCAAAAGTATTGATGTAAATTCTTCAGATAATCAATTTGATATTATTAATCCCCCTAAGTTAATTATTGAAGATAATGGAAGGGGTAAGGATGCTAGTGGGTTTCTTGGTATTACAGGTTCTCTAAGTAAAGTTAAAATTGTAAATAGAGGATTTGATTATGAAAGCACTCCAACTGTAAAAGTAATCGGTGGTAATGGTAATGGTGCTTCAGTTTTAGTAAACATGAAGTCAACAGATAATGTTGTTAATTTTGATAGCAAGTTTATTCGACTAGATCCAAATAACACTATTGGGGTTTCAACATATCATAAATTTAGAAGTTATGAAGAAATTGTTTATCAAACTAGTGGTCAGTTAGGAGTTACTGGTTTAACTACAAACACTACATATTTTGTTGGGTTAATTGGTGGAACTACAACATATTCAGTAACTGTTGCTAGCAAAACATCAGACCATGCTTATTTTGGTCAGGGGTCTGGAAATGGTTATTATATTACTGGTGGTGTTTATACTACAGTAACACAAGCACCCAACTTACAGTTTGTTCATGGTGCAACTTATGTATTCAATCAAAACGATGCATCATCCGCATCACATGCTATATATTTTAGTGCAGTAGAAGGTTCCTATCAAGGGAATGCCAGATATGAAACTGGTGTAACTTACACACTTGATGGTGTAAACCTTTCTTATAGCGCATATGCAAGTGGTTTTGCAACAGCTACAAATCGTAGTGTTAGCATCACAGTTGATGTTGATACCCCCGCAACTTTATATTATGCATGTCAAGCTCATCAACATATGGGCAACGCAATATCAGTTTCCAATGTTGGTGGTGGAACAGATCTTAGAAATGTAAAATTATACAATACCAGGAATGATGCGGTTTCTGGAATAAACACGGTACAACTTACCGCATATGGAAATGGAGTTCACAGACTTACAGCATTAACTAAAAAAAGGCAAATAGATTCTATTAATATTGTCGAACCTGGAGAGGGATATTCAAACAGAAAAGTAACCTGTCAACATATAGGAATTAATACCGCAACTAACAGTATTAATAGTATCAATCATGGATATACTAATGGTGATATAATTCAATATATGGGAGTTGCTAGTGAAACAGATACTCAACTAGTAGGTCTTTCATTGAATACTGACTATGTTGCTACAGTATTGGATGAAGATAATTTTAAACTATCAGAAATAGGTGTTGGCAATACAATCAACATATTTGCAGATAGAAAAGAATATGCAAATATAACCACAACTGGAATTGGAACTCACATTTTTAATCACCCTCCAATTCAAGTTATTTTAACCGGTCAAACTGCTATTGGTCCTGAATTTGTTGCAGAACTCCAACCAAAATTTTTAGGTTCTGTTAACAACATTCATATTTCAAATGGTGGAGTTGGATATGGTGTAACTAATATTCAAGATTTTGAAAGAAGTCCAATTATTACGTATACTATTGGGCAAGATACTCAAATTAAATCTAGTGTTAATAATGGAAGTATAACAGAAGCAATTGTTTTAAATAGAGGTAATAATTTTACTTCCGCTCCAGATGTTGTTGTAGATGGTGACGGAACAGGTGCAGTATTAACTGCTGTTATTAGAAGCGATGGTAGAATTGAAAAAATTATTGTAGTTGAAGGTGGTAGGGGATATGATAGTCTTAATACTAACATTAGAGTCGTATCTTCAGAATCTTTATCTCAATCAAAATTTAAGGCAAATCTTCAATCTTGGAAAATTAATTTATTTGAGGATTTATTAGATAAATTAGAAAAAGATGATGGCACTTTAACTCTTTCAAGTTTTGGAAACTTTGGTATTCAATATGCCCATCTTTTTGCTCCAAGATATTTAAGATCTAGGTTAATTCCAAGTGATTCTGAAGGTGATAAAAAATATGGAGCAAGCGATCTTCCATTTAATAGAGTTGAGATTGATTCTCCTAATCACTCTCCTATTATTGGGTGGGCATATGATGGCAATCCTATCTATGGACCTTACGGATATTCTCAGAAATCTGGTGGTGTTGCAGTAAGAATGAAGAGTGGATATTATAATGAAGTCTCTTTAAAAACAAATAGACCACCAAATTACCCTGCAGGATATTTTGTTGAAGATTATACTTATTACAGAGTCAATGATGATACTGTACTTGATGAAAATAATGGAAGATATTGTATAACACCAGAATTTCCGAATGGAACATATGCATACTTTACTACAATAAATGAAATTTCTGATGACAATGGTCCTTTTAGAGATTATAGAAGACCAGTTTTTCCGTATTTAATCGGGGATAATTATTTTTCAATTCCAAGTAAGTTTAATAGCGAAAAAAATTCAAATCAAGATGGTTTTGATTTGAATAACAGCGATTATAAGAGAAATACAACCATATATAACTTCTTCGATAAAGATGTTAGATACCCATATATTAATTTACCAAATGATTTAAATCAAAAAGTAACAATTAAAAATGTTTCTAAAGGTAAAGTCAACAATATTAAGGTTTTAAATGGAGGAGACTTTTATAAAGTAGGAGATAGATTAGTATTTGACCAGGAAGAAACTGGTGGAAGTGGAATTGCTGCTAAAGTTTCTTTTGTAGAAGGTAAAGAAATTAGTAAAATTGAAAATGAGCATAGTGAAACTCTTATTGAAATTTTACCATCCGGGAAGAAAGGTACATTTATTGGTGTAGCATCTACTTCCCATGGATATTTTAACGGTGAATTAATATCCATAACTAATTTTTCTACAACTAGATCAAAATTAGAGGGTAATTATTCTGTAGTAGTTCCAGCAACAACTCTTACATTAATTGGTTTGGGCACCACTGCACATGCTCTAGGTCCAGTATCAAATACTGGAATTGTAACTTTTGTACATGTATCAAATTCTAACTTTGATAGTATCAATGAAAATGACGTTATTCAAATTCATCAAGAAAGAGTTAAAGTTTTAAATGTAGACTCCTTATCTGGAAGACTTAGAATTATTAGAGAGTTTGATAATACTGTTTCAGGAGTTCATACGATAGGTGTAGCGGCAACTATAGACCAAAGAAGATTTGAATTTAAATCTGATCATGATAAATCATTCAATTTTAGAAATAATAAAGAATATTATTTTGATCCACAAGAATCTGTTGGATTATCTGTTGGATATGGAAATCCTGGAGCAGGGAGTACAATAGCATTTGAAGTTCCAGGAGCTGGCGGCACATCAATTTACATTAAACCAAAGTCAATATACTTAAGGGGTCATGATCTAAAAACTGGTGATGCAGTAGTATATAATATTAATAATAGTGGTGGCACTCCAATTAAATACGAAGACTCTACTACAACGTCTGGTATTGGTTCTGACTTAGTTGATGGTAGAACATATTATGTTGCCAAACTTAATAAAGACTTTATTGGAATTTCAACAGTTAAAGTTGGAATTGGATCAACAGGAGTATTCTCTGGCATAGCAGTAACAACTAAAGATATAGGTTTAGTTGATTTTATTAATCGCGGTTCATTTACATATCATAGTTTTACGACACAATATCCTAAAATTACCGCAGATGCAATTAAAAACAGAGTTATTGTCTCAACTGCAACTACTCATGGTCTAAGTTCAGATCATAGAATAATATTTGATATTCAACCTAAAGTTCAAAAAACTGTAGTTGTAAAATATGATGATTTTAATAGAAATATTTTAATTAATCCAAAATCTTTTGAACCAACGGGAATTGATACTTCAACCGGAATTATTACTATTGAAGATCATGGATTCTCTACTGGTGATAAGTTAATCCATACTAGTGAATGGGCAGAATCTGCCTATTCTAATAACACGCCATATTTTGCAGTAAAAATTAATAGTGATAATTTTAAACTTTCAGAAACACTTTATAATTCAAAACTTGACCAACCAATAACCGTTGTTGGTGTTGCAACTACTGCAGGAACATTGAGTCCAGTAAACCCAACTATTGACACTGAAGGATATAACTCAATTAAATTTGATTTATCAGATTCTTCTTTACAATATGAGTATTTTTCAAATAAATATCCTGCATTTGAATTAGATTTCTATGTTGGAAATACATTTACTAAACCATGGACAAAAAATCCACAGGATATTGGATTTAAGGTAGTAAAAAGTGGTGTAATAGGTTCAAATGCTACTATAACACTATCTCTGGACTCCGACATTCCTAAAGATTTATATTATAACCTTGTTCCAAAGTATACACAAGGTGTTCCATTATCAGAAACAAAGAAAGATGCATATCTTGATACAACTGTAAATGGTGCTGGTTATATTAAAGTATCACCCAGCTCATATTCTGGTTCACATAAGATAAGGGTTTCTACTGCTAGTACTTTTACATATAATTTGACAAGTGAACCGGAAGTTGTATCCTATGGATCAACTAATGCATCACTATCGTACATTACAGATTGTACTCACACAGATGGTCCGATTTCTCAATTAGAAATTTTAAATACTGGCGATAATTATAATACCCTTCCGGGTTTTACAACAGTAACCTCTATTGATGGTGTTGACTGTGATTTAGAGTTACAAAGTTTAAATATTGGATTAGTTGAAAATATTGAAATAACTAATTATGGATATGATTTTCCATACGACCAAACTATTAGACCTCTATTTTACTATCCACAATCTTTAAAAATAACCCCATTTACGTCGATTGATTTTATTGGAATTTCTTCTTTTGGAAGAGGTTATTTTGGAAAACAAGAACTGGTAGTTATTGATGGAGTTTCTAAAGAAGTAGTATCTGATATTGACTTACAGTATACTAGCACTAGTGCTGAAGTAACTATATTACGTAATACTTATGGGATGAATAATGTTGTTCCAAAAATTTATCCAATAAATTCTGGTGCAGGTGTTCCTGTTGATAATAGTCAACTTAGTACCGGAATTACATATGATTCAACAACTAAAATTGCTACAGCAATAGTATCAACGGAATATTCTGTGGGAGACTACTACCCATTTGTTGAGGGTGAAAAACTAATGATTGAGGGTTCTAATCCCGGTATTGGAAATTCTAGAGGATTTAATAGTTCTGAGTTTAACTATAATTTATATACAATTACATCAATCGATCCAAACTTTGGTGGTGGAGCAGGGTCTGTTTCATTCAGTATGGAAGAACAGTTGAAATCTACTGATAATGTCATTGCATATGATAAAATTAATTCTGCTGCAAGATTACTTCCACAAAGAGATTTTCCAACTTTTGATGTAAAAATTAAAAAGAATGAATTTATTAAAGAAGAGATAATTAGAACCAATGGTAAGACTGCTATTGTAGAAGAATGGGATAAAGAATTTTCTATTCTTAAAGTTAATTCTATAGATGAATTTGATAGTAATGAAACTATTACTGGTCAAACCTCAAAATCTATTGGAACAGTTGATAGAGTTTTATTCCCATTCAAAGAATATGGCAAATATGGTAGTACAATTAAACAGAATAAGGGTTGGAAAGCAATTGCAGGATTCTTAAATAATGATCTTCAAAGAATTCCCGATAATGATTACTATCAGAACTTCTCATATTCTCTAAAATCTACTGTTCCACTACAAACGTGGAATGATCCCGTATCTTCAATGAACCATGTTGCTGGATACAAGAAATTTGCTAACTATCAGTTAGAGTCATATGAAAAAGGTCTTAGAGTATCCACTTCTCCAACTCAAGGTTCTACCTACATAAACCTTATAAAGGATATTGTAGAAACTGTAGATATTAATTGTGTTAATGATTTTGATTTAGTTAGAGAAAATTCTATTTCTTTAGGAGATGATGATTTAGTTTCCACACAAATTATTTTTGAAAGTAAACTTATATCATCATTCGATCAAGCAGTTTCTAATCGAGTTTTATCAATAGATGATATTAGTGGTTTGTTTAGCCATCGTCCAAGACCTGAAGAGTTTGTTAACGTTGATAGATTTAATCTTGATAGCACAAGATTCTTAAGATTCATCACTCTTGTAAGAGATCAGAGATTTACTTCAGAAAGACAGGTTTCTATCTTTGATGTTCTTCATGATGGAACTTATGGATATAGTAATGAATATGCTGCGACTTCGACGATTAAGGATTTGGGTTCGTTTGATTTTGCAATTGATAAAGGAGAAGGATTAATACAATATCACCCTATACCAGAAAAAGTAGCATTTAATGATCTTAATATTTCATATGTTTCTTACAAAATTGATGATAGTTTTGTTGGTGTTGGAAGCAGTTCTTTTGGTGATGTTGCAATAATAAACACATCAAGCGCAGAACTGAATACTGTTGGAACAGGTGTCACTATTGTTTCTATTGGAAGCACTTATAATTCTGTTTCAGTTATGGTAACAATAAATCCAGACACTGGAGAACAAAATGAAGAGTTCCAATTTACTCAAGTCAATTTTATCCATGATGGAACTAATATAGAATTTTCTGGAGAATATGCATCTCTGTTTACTCAACTTGGTTCTGTTTCTGAAGGGTCTGAAGCATTTATAGGGTATGGTACTTTCTATCCGTATCTTGATGGTAATAATTTTAAGGTTGAATATATACCCAATGCTGGTATTGGAACAACTGCGGTTATTAATACAATTCAAATTGGATTAGCCCAAACTGCTACTAGCGGCACCACGGACTTCAACATGGTCCATACTAGAATGCAAACGCAATCTACTACTATTGCAGCGTCAGCAAATCCTGGAATTACAACTATTAATGATTATAGGTATATTGCAAATTCTCAAGAATTCCATGCAGCAAAATATCATGTACATGTAGCAGATAAAACTAATAATAGGCATGAGTTTGTAGAATTATTTGCAGTTGATACTATTAATGCTGTTGGTATTGGTAGTGATGTATACTTAACAGAGTTTGCTAATTTAGGAACTTCATCTGTTGGTCTTGGCACTTTTGGCGCAGAAATAGATGACACCGGATTCTCTGTTGAGTTGCAATTTACACCAATTCCAAATATAGATGTTGAAGTAAATGTTTTTGCCCAACAGTTAAAATCCGAAACCGCTAATGACGTTGATACTATCATTGATTTTAATAATGGTCTTATTACCACTGATAGAGACGATTATGTTGGAACATTTAATGCTATTAAAACTGATTTTGACTTAACCCATGAAGGTCAGGATATTTTTGAAAATTGGTTTGAAGGAGGAAATCCTGGTATTGTTAGCACAACCGATAATAGCATTAAACTGCCAAACCATTTCTTTGTTTCGGGAGAAAGAGTTAGTTATTACAGAAATGACATCAATGATGTATCTTCTGCAATTGGTATAGGTGAAACATTTATTACTGGAATTGGATTAACAACCATTCTCCCTAATGATATTGAAAGTCTCTATATGGTTAAAATTGATGATACTTTTGTTGGGTTAGCAACTAGTCCAGTAGACGCGCAGTTAGCAAATCCAAATTTGATTAATATTACGAGTGTAGGAAGTGGAACCTCTCATAGATTCTTAACAACTAAACAAAATGCAAGAGTCCTTGTTACTATTGATAACATTATTCAAAGTCCTATTGTTTCTACAGCAATTACAAGTTCTTTAAATGCAACAGCACTCTCGACAACCGACATTCTTGAATTTACTGGGGTAACTTCATTCTTTGGTGGAGATTTCTTACAAATCAATAATGAAATTATGAAAGTTCAGGGTGTTGGTGCTAACAATGATCCAAATAAAGTAAGAGTCAGAAGAGCAAGACTAGGAACTAAATTTGTCAATCATGCAGCAGGTGATGTGATAACTAAAATTTCTGGCAACTATAATATAATTGATAGCACAATTAGTTTTGCAGAGGCACCTTATGGTCCGGATCCTCTACCAAACCCATCAGATCCCAATTCAATTGATTGGGAGGGAATTGCTAAGGGTTCTACTTTCCATGGAAGAAGTTATATGAGAGGAAAGGTTTCTACTGGAACTAGTGAAACCTACCAAAGGAATGTTGTATTCCAAGATGTGTCTGACAAATTCAATGCTCTTGAAAATACATTCCCAATAAAAACAACTGAAGGTCAAGATATTACAGATGTTGCAAATGAAAATGCTGTTTTACTAATCAATAGTGTATTCCAACTTCCAGGAATTACAGTTGAAGAAGATTATAGATTAATAGAAGAAATTGTAGGTATTACAAGTGCAGTATTTAATGGTGATGCAAGAGATGTTGGTTATGATGTTGGAATTAGTAGTTTCCCTGCTGCTGGTATCATTCAGTCTATTGGATCTACTGAGGGTCTTGGGTATCAACCTCTTGTTTCCGCAGCAGGCACAGTTACTGTAAGTGGGTTAGGGCAAGTAACATCCGTTAGTGTTGGTTTTACTGGAAGTGGATATAGATCTCAAGAATATCATGAAATTGTTACAAAAACAAATCATCTAGTTTCTGCTGGCACAACAGAAATTTTTGTAGAGAATTTGAATAGTGTATTTGGTATTTTAAATGAAGTTTATGACGGAACTAATGCATACATTGGTATTGGATCGTTTAGAGCACAATATGCTACGGTAGTTAACGGTATTGGTAACACTTTTGTTGAAATTAGACCTGATAAAACTTCTATTTTTGATATTCCATCTGGAACTCAGGTAAGCATTGGCGTGACACTTCCATATGGTATTGTTAATGTTAGTGCTGCTACTAGTAATATTAGTCCAGGTGTAGTTTCAGGTCTTACTTATGATGTATTAGGTGCAGATTATAATCCAGAAACTGGATTTATGTCTATGACTCTTCCAATAGGTCATGAATTAGATCAAGGTGATTATATTAGATTTGCAGATAATAGTTTGAACTTCACTTGTGATAGTGATAATAATACTAGAGTTAAATCATATCCTAGACCAAATCTTGACACTAATGCAAGTAGAAGACCTCTAAGACTTGAAGATGTTTCAGGTCAACGTGCGCGAGTGTTTGTTGGTCTCTCAACCTTTGTGTATTTTGACGTTTCAGATGCAACATATGATCACACTAATGGGGATTTAGAACTTACAATTGGTAGTCATAATTTTGTTGTTGGTAGAGGTATATCTCTTGAAACTGATTCATTAACCTTTACTTGTGCTCAAGATAGTCATGGTTCTAATCACACATATCCTAGAGCGACAGACCCTGCAGCAGATACAACTCTTGACATTTCTGCAGTAACTTCCACTACTATTACTGTTAATGTAGGAACTAATCCTGCTACTGTTTCTGCCGGTGCTCACTTATTTGTAAGTGCAGTATCAAATGCTGTTCGTGCTGGAGGTCAGTATAATCATACATTTATAGGTATTGGGACAGACGCTGTTGTTAGTACTGCAACTACATCTATTCAACATATTGGTTTTGCAACTGTTATAATCGGAACTGGACATATTTCTCCCAATGTTACTATAACCAATCCGGGATATGACCTTGATATAGATCAAGAATTAATGCCTCAAATAATATTTGATGAACCAAAACCATATGGAAATTTACCATTAATATTTTCCGATGATAACACCGTAGTTGGTTTAGGAACAGAAGCTAGAGTTGATGTTGTAGTTAGTAATGGTTCTAGTGTATCTTCTTTCAACTTTACAAATACTGGTTATGCATATGGAAATGGTAATATCTTAACAATACCAACTGGAGGATTGACAGGAATTCCGACATCAGCAAACTTTAGAGAATTCCAAATTAATGTAGAAAGAACGTTTGATGATACATTTAACGGGTGGAATCTAGGTGAACTTGAACTACTTGATAATGTTGACGCTTATATTAATGGTAGGAGAAAACTTTTCCCACTATTTAGAAATGGAACTAGATTGTCAATTATCGCTGCAAAAGATTCAAAAATTGATCCCAATCAATTGCTATTAGTATTCTTAAATAATATTCTTCAAGTTCCTAAAAAATCATATTTCTTCTTTGGTGGCAATAGAATTAGATTTACCGAAGCGCCTAGAGTAGGTGATTCATTAAGAATTCTTTTCTATAAAGGTAATGGTGAAACTGATGTTGTTGAAACTGAAGTAATACAAACAGTAAAAGAAGGGGATACTCTTAATATTAATTCAAGTGATATTACTTTAGATGAGAATAAGAGAACTGTTACTGATATTATTTCAACAGATACAGTAGAAACTCTTCCATACTTTGGACCAGGAAATACTGACGATATTGATTTAACTAGACCAGTTGATTGGTGTCGTCAAAGTAAGGATAAGATAATTAATGGATTGCCTATCTCTAAAGCAAGAACATTCTATGAACCAAATATTTTACCTAATGCATATTTAATTAAACCAGTCAGTCTTGGTGGAACGGTGTTTAGTGTTAATACCACTAGACCTTTATTTAATCAAAAGGATGAATTTAATACTGTCCAAGGACTACTTGCTCAAAATGTAATTAAAATTCACCCACAAAGAGAAATATTATCTGCTAGTGCTACTGCTACCGTTTCTATTGCAGGAACTGTCTCATCAATATCAATAACAAATGGTGGGCACGGATATCTTACAGTTCCTTCTGTAAGTATTGCAAGCACAAATGGTGTAGGTATTGGCACAAGTGGAACAGCAACAGCAACTGCTACACTTACAAACGGAGTTGTTACTGGAGTAACAATAACTAACGGTGGTGTTGGTTATTCTACATCAACAATACCTAAAGTTTTAATTTCTCCTGCACAAGCATCTAAACTTGAACAATGTGAGGTTTATTTCCCAGATGGTTATAGAGGAGATTCTGGAACTATTGTTGGATTTGCAACGACTTCAATTTCAGGAGAAACTTTTGCACTATTTGACCTCTTTATTCCAGAGCAAGACCAAGTTTTTAATAATACTAAGTATGTTGGATTCGCTATAACTACTTCTCAAATTGAGCAAGGAGATGCATTCACCATTTATAACTCTAATGTTGGAATAGCAGATACTTCTATCACAAGTTATGACGGTGCTGGTCAGATTCTTGGCATAAGCACTTCATATATTGATGGTGTTTATGAAGTAATAGAAGTTGTAGAAAAACCTAGAAATATTGGCGGAATTGGAACTGCAACGGCAAGAGTTCGCGCAAGAGTTGATAACCCTCCTGTAGGATTTGATTTTGATGCAAATTGGAATGGGAATACTGGAATGACTACATCAAATTACCAAGGATCATACAGTTGGGGTAGAATCGTAGTTAAGAGTAGAGCAATTTCTACTACATATACTCCATATAATTCACAAGGAATAAGTGGGATTACTACCTCTCCACTTGTTGTAAGAGAGAGATCTCTAGCATTTGTTGGATATACTACAACTACCTATTTTCCTAACTAAATAAAGAAAAAACTGTGGCAAAATGTCTGCAATAATTACAGATCAAATTAGAATTTTAAACTCAAAAAATTTCCGCAATGGTATATTAAGTACTTCTAATGCTTATTATACCTTTGTCGGACTGACTAATTCTACTGATTTTAGTCTCACATGGGAAGATAGACCTCCCTCTCCAAGAGATAGTTTTAATCAGGAGAATGATTATTGGGATACTATGGTTGCTATGAAGAGGATTACTTCTTCAGATATTATGCATGTTGTGCCAAAAAGAAATTGGTCTTCGGGATCAAAATATGATATGTATCGTCATGATTATAGTATTGACAACCTTGCCGCAGTTTCAAGTGCAACAAATCTTTATTCATCATTTTTCTATGTGATGAATAAAGATTTTAGGGTTTATATTTGCCTTCAAAATGGAACAAGTCCCGATAATCCCTCCGGAAAACCCTCACTTGATGAACCTACATTTACTGATTTAGAACCAAGAGTTGCTGGTTCTAGTGGAGATGGATATGTTTGGAAATATCTTTATACTTTGAGTCCTGCAGATATTATTAAATTTGATTCGACTGAGTTTATGCCAGTTCCAAATGACTGGGAAACATCTTCAGACAATGCTCTTGTAAGAGATAATGCTGTTAGTGGTTCAATTAAAATTGTAACTGTAAAAAATAAAGGATTAAACGTTGGAGCAGCAAATTTACAATATCGCAATGTTCCTATTAGAGGAGATGGTATTGGTGCAGAGTGTACTATTACAATCGACGAAAACTCCCAAGTTTTATCTGTAGAAGTATCAAATCAAGGTTCTGGATACACATATGGAACTGTAGACTTAGTTGCAGGTTCTGTTCCTACTGGAACAGTCAGACCAACATTTGATGTTATTATTCCTCCCCAGGGCGGACATGGATCTGATATCTATAGAGAAATGGGAGCATTTAATCTTTTACTTTATGCAAGAATTGAAAATGATACTCAAAATCCAGATTTTGTTACTGGAAATAAAATTGCCAGAGTTGGTATTGTAGAGAACCCCACCGAATTTAATTCAACTACAATTCTTGATAAACCAAAAGCAAGTGTTGTTGGTGCTTTAAAACTTGTAGGGGCAGGATATAGTACTGCTGAGTTTGCTGTAAATACATTCATATCTCAAACTATTGCAACGGGAACAACAGCTTTTGGTAGAGTTGTTAATTATGACCAAACAACTGGAATATTAAAATTTTGGCAGGATAGATATCTTGTTGGATTTAATACTTCCGATGGTACGCCAAATATTACTCCAAGACATGGATATGATTTAGCAGAATTCACAAGTTCTCCTGATACTGGTGGTTCTCTTTCAATTATACCCGATAATGGAAATAATTCCAATTTGGTTGTTGACAGTTCTTTTACAGGTGCTTCTACCGTAATAAATAATAGAACCTATTATTATGGTCTTAATTTCACTGACGGTATTGCTTTACCAGAGGTTCAAAAACAATCTGGTAATATCATTTACGTTGATAACCGACCTTCTATTCTTAGATCGTCAAATCAAAAAGAAGACATAAAAATTATCTTGCAGTTCTAAAGGATTATGCCA
>Ga0181393_1000287_pt1 | contig 18839 bp, 25 predicted proteins | sample 16SPOviralmetaG_FD_130122 | JGI IMG/M metagenome (GOLD analysis project Ga0181393, IMG submission 130122) | Marine viral communities from the oligotrophic San Pedro Time Series (SPOT) site, San Pedro Channel, CA, USA - 16 SPOT_SRF_2010-10-21 | ecosystem: Environmental > Aquatic > Marine > Strait...
CAGGCATTTTAATCTCCTAAAAAGCATATACTATTTATAAAGGAAAGGGCGGCGGTATTGAGGAGAGGAGTTAGAGTTATACCGCCGCCCAAACTTTATTGCTCCTTGTCGTGGACATAAAGAGCAATCAACGCATAGTGTAAGACCTTCATAAGATCCTTACGATTGTATCCTTCTTTTTTACCATAGCGTTGAGCGTATTTCATAATGTTGCCAATGCAAAAACCTTTGCCATGACCACCATCAATAATAAATTCTGTAGCCTGAAACTGATTCGTTGAGTAATGCTCACCATATGTGGCATCGACATACTCTAGAAGGTCGGCAACAAGCCGACCCTCATTGTATTTGTAATCTATTTTAGAAGTCACTAACTTCCTCCGTTTCATTATCTTCTAGAGCAACACCACTGTCTACCTTAGTATATAGTTCAAGGAAGGCAGTTTTTGTATCTTCATCAAACCGATTAACGCAAAGTTCTATAGCCTTCATGCGGTTGTCAAACATTGCGTAGGCATTGACAATGTGTTCCAGGCGCCGTGTGCTGACGAGCTCTTCGATAGCACCCTCGTAAAACGTTTTACGAATAACCTCAGCCCATGTAACCAACTTGTCAGCAAAGTCCTCATCAACCTTATTGACCTTACCCATTTTACCCAGGATAATTTTCTTTTCCTGTGAGGCTGAAGGATAAGCCTGCTCAACTGTAATTGCAAAACGCTCTAGGAAAGCCTCGTCAAGAATCTGTGCTGACATAAACTTACCATCATCTGAGCCACGACCTTTTGTATTAGCCGTTGCAATAATGTTAAAGCCAGGAGCAGGCGTAACAACCTCACCTGTCTTTTTGTTGAAGTAAGGCTTACCCTCGAGGATAGCTTGCAGACACATCAGTTTGTTAGAACCACGGTCAAGCTCGTCAAGGATAAGGACTGCACCTCGTTTCATTGCAGTGAGGACAGGACCTTCGCGGTAAACAACGTTACCATCGACCAGTGTATTACCACCTATCAGGTCATCCTCATCTGTCTCAATCGAGATGTTTACACGGATAGCCTCACGATTCAACTTTGCACAAGTCTGTTCTACCATTGTAGTCTTGCCGTTACCTGACAAGCCTGAAATAAATGTAGGATAGAAAATCCCGGACTTGATGATCTGTGTGAGGTCCTTACTGAAACCAAACGGAACATATGTATTGTCCGTTGCAGGGACAAGGTTATCGACTTCAACAGCCAACTTGGCCTGTGTCAAAACTTTAGCGTCCTGGACGGGAGCGGTTACAGTAGGTTGTTGGAAGGGAACAACCTGAGCCGTCATATCTACGGCATACTGGTTGCGACCAACTTTGTTCTCACGGAAGAACCAATGAGGAAATTTAAGTCCCTCATCCTTAGCAATATTGACAACCTCACCTCGACCATAGACACTTTTTGCGCCTTCGCGATTGCTGAGAATCTCAATAAGTTTCTGACGTTCGTTCATAATATAGACTCCTCTCTAACTATATCTTGATTATGCACTCTTTTGTATCAAATGTCAAGCACTTTTTTATGCAACCTTATCAATAAATTTGTTAAGGAATACACGGTTTTGCGACTTGTTTTTCTGGAACTTCTTAAAGCCCCGAACCAAGTCACCTTTACTGTCGGATTTGACAGTCAATTCTTCACCATCAATTTTCAGGTTGTCACCATTCTTAATTGCATAGAATGTATCAAAGCCATTGTAGTTTTCAATCTCAATAAATTTGTGCTTGAGAAACTCTTCCTTGTAACGAGTCTCATAGGGATCATAACTGTTTATGTAACCTTTACCAGCCTCAGCCTGAAGAAGCATCTCAACAATGTTATGTTTCTTGAAGGGACCAATGTGAAAGTTAATAAGATTGCAATCAACAGTTGCCTTCATATGCTTCAACAATGTCCGGAAGTAGACATCAGAAGTGCAATTGTAATACATGCAATTGTTTTCATGGACAGTGGTGACACCATTCTCACTAAGAACCATTTTGTCACCCACCCGCATACGATTTGTCGTAGGCTCCTGACCAGTAATTTCGAGATCGTCAGTGGCATCACCATCAGTAAGGAAGATGACATTCATAACCTCAACTTTGTTCTTTGCCTTGAAGTCCCGAACCAGGTTACGAGCAAGCATTGTCATTGCACCTAAAGGCGTTCCACCCATACCCAAGTGGTCAGGCAGACCATACCTGTTTTTGTAAACATCATTGTCATGGCTGTAACCATAGTTTTCATACAAATCAATCAGTGCAAACATTTTTGTGACAATTGTTTTGTATTGTGCTGAACCACATGAGGATGAAATTAAGTGATTAATAGTTAGATCACGAGTATCTGTAATATACATTGTTCCATTTTTCAAACCACCATGCAATGCCTGTGTCTGAGCATCACGTTCCTCATCACTGGGGATACGGCCGTAATGACGGGATCCATCAGTGAAACTGTAAACATCAAAAGGAATATTTACTTTTTTGCAGAACTGTATCTGAACCATAACCTGTTCAAGAGTTGCGGCCATGTCACCGTGCATCGAACCTGAAAAATCTAGGAACAATACCATGCCATGATTCTTGCCATCAGGAACAATAGTGTTGGACAGGAATACATCCTCTGTTAGGCGTGTTGCCCACAGCTTGTCCATATTCAATGCACCTGTTTTGTTCTCACGAGACTTTGACAGCGCGCTTGCCCGACGGCGCATCTCAAATAGTTGAACCATCTGATTAATGTAAGCGCGATTCTTGTTATCAAACTCTTTCTGACGAGCCAATGCAAAAGGTTTGTAGTCAAAAGACTCCTCAGCATAACGGCTCTCGGCATAACAACCTTCGAACTCTGTGTCCCAAACTTTGGACAGGCTGTTTACAAACTTCTCAGACTTAATATTTGTAGGGAAGGTTGCATAAAAAATCTCGTTTGCATTTTCTTTAAGAAGATTTTTTTCGTTCTCACGGAACGATTCATCGGTCGCCGCAATGGGCTCGTCAGGATTGACATTGTCCTCGACAATTTGTTGCTCCTCGGATTCCTCGTCGGTATCCTCGTCTGTTTCCTCACTGTTATCTGATTCGTCACCTTGTTCGGATTCATCATCTGACTCTTGGCTCTCACCATCGGAAGTTTCTGTTTCGTCAGCCTCCTCGTCAGCATCAGGGTCATAATTATATTGTTTTTCTTGTTCTTGTTCTTCCTGAGCTTCTCCGTAAATGTCCTCTGCAATTGCAACAACATCTTCCCAAGTTTCTGCATTGTCAATGCGGTCAAGATAAACTTTTTCTGCATCTGTAAATGAAATGCCGAGCAGGTTGCCTATCTTGTAGTGAAGATTGATACGGTCAATAAGTGACAACTCTTGAGGATCTTTGTTCTCACCGAAGAAACCTTTTGCAAACAACTCGCGGTAACCGGCATAGAAGTCTTTGACCAGACCAGGATATTGTTTCTTGATCTGACGTTCAATACGAGCGTCCTCAATAACATTAAGAAAGCCTTTGAAGTTTGCACCACGGTCACATGCCGCATCGTGCCAACCATCAAGGGGTGTATTCAAGGCATGAGATACTTCGTGTCCAATAAGCAAATTGTAGAGCTCGTTGGACATGTCCTGCCATATCGGAAGAATAATTTTGCGGTTCTGTAAATCAAACGATGCAGTCGTAACATTACGGTGCTCAATGGAGATATTCTCCGTTGCGAGCAACTTTGCTAAGACTGACTTTTGTGCAATTTGCATAGTATCTAACTCCTCACTATACCATGATTATGCACTCTTTAAACCGAAATGTCAAGCACTTTTTTTCTAGATTCTCTCAAAATAACGTGAAACAGCCTTAATTTTTTCAATTTGTTTGTCAATAATGACTGTTCTGTTGGGCCAATGGATATAATCCTTCTCAGGATTCTTTTTCAAATTAAGTAACAATGGGAGAATCAAATCCTCAATATCTCGCAATTTTCCTGCAACATCCTGCTCAACAAGTGAGCGGTGCTCGTTAATCATACCCGAATTATCAGTGGACACAATACGAGCTTCAAGTTGCTCTAGTTTGTCCATGATTGCTTCCATCTGGTCAGAAGATACCTCGGCTTGCACCGGTGCATTTGACGATGGGGTTACATCATCATTATCTACAATTGTAAAACCAAAATCGAAATCGTCAGACATATACTTGTTCCTTGTGTGCTTGTCTTGCTTCTTGTAATTTAATTTTTTTAGCCTTTTTAATTGCTCGGTCCAATTTCATTTTACTTACTCTTTGTGTAAAATTCTGTCCAAGCATATGGTCATATTCGTGGAGGACAACTCTTGCACCGAGACTTAAAAATGTTTCAACTACAATTTCACCTTTTACATCCTGATATTGTAGTGTAACTTCTGTTGGTCTTTTGACCATTAACATTACACCAGGCAGTGAAAGACATCCTTCTTGCATAGACTCCGCTTCATCACCCAAGCCAATTATTGTAGGATTGATAATATAACGTGTAAGTTTATCACCATCACCAAACACAAAAATTTTCTTATCAATGCCAACTTGATTGGCTGAAAGGCCCACACCTCCAAGTTCGAGCATTTTTTTAAAAAGATCTTCACATAATTTTGTTGCATCACCCTCAGTGTCAAAATCATATTCTTTTGGCTCTTTGCGTAAAAGAGGATCTGTAATAGGTAAAAGTTCCATTATGACATCACCGAATAGTTTTGTTTCTTTTCAAATTTAACAACAGACCTAAACTTGTCAAACAACTGGTCACCCTTATGTGAAATTACAAATGTATTTGTATCATCACCAATTGTATTCAATAATGTCATTACATAGTCTGTGCCATTATTATCTAGCGAACTATCAAACACTTCATCAAGAATAAGAAGATTTGTTGCGGCAGAGTTTTTCATCTTCGCAATAGTTCTCCAAGTAAACAACAACGCCAAGTCAATACGTTGTTTTTCACCCTCACTAAAAGATGCATAACTAAATTTATCTCTATGCCGAGACTTAATAGTTTCATTAAATTTCTCGTCCAGATTAAACTGAACAAAAAAGTCCATAGCCGCTAGATATTTGTTTACTAGTTTATTTATAGCAGGAAGGTATTGTTTTATAATTCTTGTTTTAATACCTGTATCTTTTAGCAGTGAAGAACATACAGAATAATAATGTTGTTCTTCGTTCTTTTCGCTTTTTAAATTATTTGCAGAAGTAACTTCCTTAGCCATTTCTTTCAGTTTACTTTTTTCCTCGTCAATATTTGCAACATTGTTTCTTGCTTCACCAAGTTCAACTTGCAGTCTTTGTAGGAATCTTTGATTGGAGATAATGTTGTTATTACTTTCCATAATGGCAGTATCTAATATACCGAACTCAGTAATTAAGCGATCCAAGTCTGAGAACTGTTCATCAAGGTCCGCTGTTGCTTTTTTAAGTTCTTGTATTTTAGATACCCGTTCTGCTTTGATTTCGTGTTTAAAGTCGTGCGGGATACCCTGTTTACATGTTGGGCAGTCGTCATGATTTTCATAAAACTCTATCTCCTTAGATACCTTATTTATTTGGGACTGGAATTTGTCCTTGTATCTTTCAAGCTTTCTTCTTTTTTCTTCGGGATTACCCAGTTCCGCCTTCTGTTCTGATATTGTAGTAACGTTTTGTTGTTCTGTCGTAATCGTTGAGTCCAGCTCATCAATCTTCCCCTCAATTTCCGTAATTTTTTTAGCTTTATTTTCTTCAAGTGTGGCAATGTAAGATTTCTGAATAGTAGCTTTTTGTTTTGCAACTTCAACTTGTGTTTCAATATCCCTAATTGTTTCACGCAAAACATTTTGTTTATCCTTCAAAACTGTATTCATAACAGTAAATATTTGGATATCCAAAATGTCCTCAATAATTTCACGGCGTTGTCCTAGAGGCAGTTGCATAAAGGGTGTAAAAGAAGCACTGCCAAGAATAACAATTTGTGTAAACGATTTGTAGTTTAGTTTTAAAATTGATTCTTCAAGATACTTTTGTGTGTCACGCAGAGCCGCATCCTGGTCAATCAATTCATCATTACAATAAATTTCAAAAACTGAAGGCTTAATACCTCGTCTTATCATATAATTTTTACGACCAATACGCAAATCAATCTCAACAAGTAAATCTTTGCCATTAATAGAATTTACAAGTTGAGGCTTGTTAATATTTCTGAAAGGTTTGTTAAACAAAGCAAAACAAAGTGCATCAAGAAATGTAGACTTACCCGCACCATTTTCACCAATAACAAGTGTGCTAGGTGATCTTGTAAATTCTATTTCAGAGAAAGCATTACCTGTGGAAAGAAAATTTTTCCAACGTAATTTTTCAAAGTGAATCATTCAATATTTTGTGCTTCAACATATAGTGTTTGTAGCACACCCTTCAGTCTATTTGTATCTAGATCTGTTGTCACATTGTCAACATATTCATTCAACAATGTCATCGTGTCCTCTAGATTTATATTATCATCACCGATAGCCTCATCCTCAAATTCAGAAAAGTCCTCGATAATTTTTAGCTCATTAAGATTAGAACTATACAACTTATCAACAAATTTGTCAAATAGTGAGAAGTCCGTTTTGTTAACAACAACTACCTTTACACAACATCCCGAAAGATTACTAAAAATATCAGAATCGACAATTGCTCTAAAAGATTCTGATGTGTCATCATAATGGAATTTGTGAAAGATGTTAAATGGATTTTGGATAAATTCAAGTTCGTCTGTGTCTGTATCATAGATATGAAATCCTCTAGGGTCATCAAAATCACTCCAAGTAATTTCGTAAGGGTTGCCAAGATAAGTAATGTTGCCGCGGCTACTCCTATGATGGAAGTGACCAGAACAAACGAGATCAAATTTCTGAAAAATACTAGGATCCATACCATGGTCATTTGCATGACCTTTATACATTTGAAAACCAGCAAGTTCATAGTGTCCAAAACATACTGTAGCATCTGTGTCATTTATAGCATCCATTGTTTGTTGGTAGTTGTCAGAACAAATCCAAGGCGTGAAAAGAATCTTTTTAGGCTTTAGTGCATTACCAAAAGTCAGTTCAGTTACCTCGGGATACACTGTAATATTATCATAGTCTGTTAGCAACAGCTCAGGTGAATTTACCTCGTTTGTATTCTTGTAATATGTATCATGATTGCCTGGAATCATGTGCATATCAATATCCAACTTTTCAGTAGCATCAAAGAAATATCTTTTACATTTTTTCAATGTATGAAAGTTGATATACTTACGGCGGTCAAAAATATCACCAAGGTGAATAACAGTTTTAATTTGTCGTTTTTCCAGTTCAGGGAAAAAACAATTATCATAAAACTTTTCAAAGAAGGAATCGAAGGGTAACGAATCCGACCTAGCACCAAAGTGTGTGTCAGTAATAAGTGCAATCTTCATTAGTATTTAATATTCTTTTCTTTTAAAAATTCACTAACCCATTTAGCAATATATTTGGCTGTTCCATTGGTGGGACCAAGCACCCAATTATTTCCTGCAGTGAATTGTCTGGCGTGACTTTTAAAGTATTCTTCCAGTTCCTCTATAAATTGTTCATCACTCATATTTTATAGGTCTCCTTTAACCAAGGTAGGATAACTTGTTTTGTAAATTCTTTATGTTGTGCATCATCTGGGTGACAGAGCCAATTTTGATCTTCAGTATTCACAATTTCATTCTCATATTTTGAAAAAGGTAGATCACAATTATTCTTACACCAATCAAATTCACCTTCTACGGGAAGCCAATTTTTTCTACTGGCTTGTAATAATTTATACTCCTCATTATCAGACTCTTCTAAAATTAATTCACTACATTGTGACGCCATACGAGTCATAAAATATTTTATGCCTTTGTTCTGTAGATATTGTTCAATTAGAAACTGCCAATATGTGGACATCAAAGCTGAATTCGTCAAATTATGTAAGTGAGTATAATAGGCAGTGGACAACTTATCCGTCCAGTGAGCATTCATAATTTTCCATTCATTCTGATATACTTCATGTCTATCAGTGCCTGACCACATTACACCTACTAAAATATCTTTGGCTGTATATTCTTGAAGTAATTTTTCAACACCTAAAATAATAGTTCGAGCAATATATTGATTTCCTACAGAAGATTTACCATAATTAACTAAAGGTATTTGTAATATCTCAGACAAAGGCAAAGGCCAACATCTAGTATGACCTTCTTCCGTTTCTGTAAAACTACACCCTGAGGTAAGCAATACCTTTACTTCACTCATACTTCTAGAATTTCCATCTCATAAATGCCTGAGTTTGCGCCATGCTCTCGACACTCAGCAGATACACAACGACATCTACCATCAGTCATTTTGTTAATTAAATCATCTGCAAAATAAAAAGCGTGTTCAGCAAACTTTTCACAACCGACACCATTCATAATACGAACATCCGCAAGACCTTTGTCTTGCAACTCCATAAGTTCTTTAATCTTTGGATCGTCTTTATCAATCGCAAGTGTGTGGTCAAATTGTTTTTCCAACCATTCCTTTAGTTGTTTCAGACCGCCAAAGTCTACAACCCAGTTCTTATCATCAAGAGTTCGGGCGGCAAACTTAAAACTAAATGCAAGTGAATATCCATGAATCAAACTACAGTGAGAATGTGTAGCCAATGGCTGTCTAAATGCACATGAAAGTCCACGATCATGCCCATATGTTTTAGTGCTGTAATACATCAATCAATCCTTTAGCCGAGAAGTATTCCTTTTCAAGAAACTCTCTGTTATTATGTATAGTCGAAGTCATATGATTTGTGTGAAAATCATCCATTAAATGACGAATACGGTTAATTAATTCATCCTTATATTTTGTGTAACCATTCATGTTTCGTGTCCATTTACTGTCATACTTAAATTCATCGTGATACATTTCTTTGTATGACAATCTATCTGGAACCATCGGAATAGCACCTGCACACAATGCCTCATAACATCCTATGCCTAGTGTCTCCTGCAAGTTTGCTGAAAATACCATTTTAGATTCACCCAACAACTTGTGATAATCTTGTTTTTTCAGATCCATTTGCTGGCAAAAAATAAATTCATATTCGGGAAGTTCATGTGCCAAGTCTTCAAAAATATCTGGTTGTTTCTCAGGCGCAATTCTGTGTGGGAACAAAATTTTATTTTGTTTCTTTGTGCCTATTGTGTCACGCTCAATCTCATGTTTAAGATACTCCATAGGCCAACCTGTTCTAAATGACTTTGATTTAGAACCAAATGCTTTCTTAAACATTTCCACATGAAAGTCTGACGCAAACCAATTGTAATCAAAACAATGATAAAAACTTCTTTCAGCATTACGAACCCAATCAGCATCACCAATTAGTCTACCTAAGAAGTCTTGTGGGTCATAACTACCGGCATGCCACATGCCATGTGTAATAACCTTCACGCCCAATAGTTCTGACATATATTTAAGATTGATAATACCTGGATGCCAAGCATCTGCAAAAACAAAGTGGTCACCCTCTTTTATCTTATTGTCAGTAAACAATTCAGCAATCTTTTTTACTTGTTCTGCTTTGTAAATGTTTGTGCCTGAGAAGTTTAGAAATGCACCTGGTGTTGTGCAAGCCGCAATGTCTGCTGGACCTTCAATAATAGTAACATCAAGATTGTTATCACTTAACAGTGCAGGAAATTCTGTTTTCCATTGTGCTGTATAACGTGTTTCCACATATTCTAAATCAATCAAATAAATCATTTTTTACAATACCACCATTTTCATCATCTTCATAAACTTCAACTTGAACACCCCTGTCAGGATATTCCTTTTCAATATAGTCCATAAGATCTTCACAAATCATTTCACAAGATTTATAATCTAGTTGTAATGTTTTTTCATCATAAAGACTTTCGAGTTCACGTTTAAATAAAATAAACTCCACATCTCTATCATCATGGAATACGCCTAGTGTAACATAAAAATGAAAAATGTGTCTATGTGGATATTGTAAAAACTCTACACCAGGCAAATCTTTTGCGCCAGGATATTTGTGTATGCCTTCCTTCTGAAAGGAAACTTTAATATAAGACTTTCTCATGCAAACAATCCTTCAAGTGATGGTGGTTCGGAACTTCTTACAGCCGCCGATTTCATACTACCTCCAAGATACTGGTCATCCTGCCAGCGCATAAAATCCTCAACTGTCTTTACACTATACAAGTTTCTGTATTGATGTTCAAGTTTCATCTTGCCCGTAAAGCGCAAAATTTCTTCTTCACTGTGTAGCATTTGTTCTACACGGGACATAAAATTACGAATGCTTGACAAAACAAATGTATATCTAACTCTCAGCCATTCATCAAATGTGCCGCCTTCATCTTTCCATGCTTGCGAACCCATATTCAAAACTTTATAAAAGTCTTCAAGTGTTGAGCCGATATCAACAGTTTTTGAAATATCCTCATAAAAAATTCTATATCTATCATCAAAGTTTCTGTCATATTTTATTGTTGCCTCATTCATAAAATATAAGCCTGTTTCAGCCGCACGACTATGTGTTGTGCTATCATATGAGATTTCAATGTGGTCATACAACCCATTCTGACAAAAGATAAGATAAGGCAAAAGTCTGCGAACAGAACCAACACCTAGAATATGCAAATGTAATTTGTTTTGTTTGTTGCGCCAAGGAATCTGACTAGCAATAAAGGCACGTTTTACATCTTCAAGTGGACCAGTGCCTAGTGCCGCGGCTCCCATTGCAACCCCACCAATGCGTTCGCGGTCAGTCACAGGAACCTCAGAATACAATCTGTCAGCCCAGGTCATATAAGTGTCATAACAGTTTCCTTGCAAAATTGCAAATGGCGCACACTTGCTATCATGGTCCTCAAAAATTTCTAATTGTCGTTTTACATTTTGACCAGTCTTCTTAGCCATTTCTTCATAGTTATCAATATCAAAAATCCTTGCACCTACATCATTCCTATCAGATTTTCCTGATGTAAGTTTTACAGGAATCTCGTCAAAACACATACCGACATCAGCAGACTTTGCCTGATTCTCATAAATCTTTTCTTTCAGTTCTTCAGTAATTGTTTTACCGAGAGTAACAATTTGCAAGCCTCCAGAGTCAGCATGAATATTCTTGATACTACCTGCGTAAGGTTGGAATCGTTTACCAAAACTAGATTCCTGATAGGCATTGTAAAGTGCAGAAAATGTATGACTCTTATGTCCATGAACCATTTTTCCAAACAAGTCACGAACCATTTCCACACGCTCAGGAACTTGAGATACTTGAGGGTTACTCATTCTCATATAGCTTGTGCCTGAAACTACATATTCTAGGCTGTGCATTGCATAAACTCCGGAATAGGCCTGTCAGTCCAACGTGCAATTGGACGCTTGTATTTTTTGTAATAGTCCTGATATGCAACAATGGAATCTTCAGTCTTTACATCATCAGGCATAGCTTGTGCCATTTTTGTCAACGGACCGTCGGGCAAATTCTTAGGAAGTTTTGCAAGAATATGAAAAAGTTTTTCATCGGTGAGATGGCGTCTACGATAACGATGTGTGTATTCAAGACACAATTCACACCATAGTCGATATAACCAAACATAGTTTTCCTTAGATGCCCGAGTCCAAATACCTGAAGGATGATTAATATGTGAGGCTTTGTAAATTAGTTTCTCGTCCTCAGCATTGTTTAAACGCCAACGTTTAATGTTCCGACCATTAGCAGTTTTGTCCATATACATTTCACCATCAAGAACACGATGTGCTGTAGACATCAATTGTGCATACTCAATAATCATCTTGACCACATGTTTGTCACAATGTAATTGAGCGCATACTTTAGGATCTTCATCCAAGTAAAAAATGTTCATAGTCCAAGGCTCCGTTTAATTTCATCCCGTGCATCACGTTTACCCAAGTCGTAAACCTCACTAAACAAATTATATAGATCTGTACCATTTAAGTCAAGCACATTTATTGATTCTGGTTTACCTCGCATATCCTTAGTTTCAATAATCAAGCCATCAATAGCAGGGATAGGGCGAATTTGTGTAAAATTTTTGATAGTTTTTGTAAATGGATATGACATCATGTCCTCAAAATTTTCAATAATGTTTTAGTTTGGCTCATTGCATCATCAAGTGCATTATGATGTGTGCCGTCACTTTCTGACTTTCTTATTTGATTATTGTTTACACCTACAAGATTCAAAACTGTTCTATAACATTGAACTTTCCAAGGCGACCAAGGAATAGTAAGTTCAGTGTTCCAGTATGCTGATTCTAATATGGAGATATCGAAGGCGGCACCATTGCCCCAGATAATTGTTTGTCGGTCATTGCCAAACCATTCGGCAAAATTTTCCAACGCTTGGGTGACAGGTAATGGATTGACCGTCAAGGCCTTCCTAGCCTCCTTGCTTTGTTGACTCCACCACTCTACTGTATCTTTCGAGATATGAAGCCCGGCATCCTTGCAAGAATTGGCGTCTACATTTGTGTAGAAAGTGTCAAGCACTCCTTGTTCAATGTTAAAAGCTACGGCACCAATTGAGAGGATAGTGGCATATGGACGCACACTTAAGGTTTCAAGGTCAACCATTACCTGTCTAGTTGTATTATTCATATAGTCCTACTTATTCACAAAACTCATAAACTCATTACGAAGAGACTGGTCATCTTTGAAACCGCCTCCTAATTTACTCGTAACAGTAGATGAACCTACATCTTCAACACCTCGACTTTTTACGCAATAGTGTTGAGCATCAACGACAACAGCAATATTATCTGTATCGAGAATGTATTGTAGAGCATAATAAATTTGTTCAGTAAGGCGTTCCTGAATCTGAGGACGTTTAGCAAAATATTCTACAACACGATTAATTTTACTAAGTCCGAGAACTTTTTCGTTTGGAATATATGCAACAGTAGCCACACCATCAATTACAACAAAGTGATGTTCACAGTTAGATTGAACATTAATGTTACGCTCTATAACCATTTCATCATAATTCATTTTGTTATCTACTGTAGTGCATTTAGGAAATGCCTCATAATCAAGACCCCAAAAGATTTCATTTACATACATCTTCGCAACACGTTTAGGAGTTTCAGTAAGACTATCATCCATAAGATCTAGTCCTAATGTTGCCATAACGTCTGTGAAAAGTTTTTCAATAGTATCAATTTTATCTGTTCGACTGATACCATTATCTTTAACGGGTGTTTCCACGCCACACTTTACTAAGTGTTCATGGACTTGGCGACCCAACTCAGGGTCTGTCTTTGTTTTATTGTAAGCCATTTATTACTCCTTCCTTACACGAGCTATGACTGTTTATATTTATTCCCACGGGAAAATTACCCATCGACTATCATTGTAATATTCTTTTACCGCATAGTCAACTAGTTTTGTATCTATTTTGGTTGTAAGAACTGCAACGTCTGTATTAGGATGATTTGCTTTTACTTGTGTTAGTGTTAACCCAGAGTCACAAATATCATCTACAATTAAAACTTTTTGTTCTCTGTTTATGATATTATTTAGACGTCCATTCTCTTGAAGTCCCCCATCGCGTGTCTGCCATACGACCGAATCGTATTTTATTCCTAGTTTATGGCTAATCATAACAGCAGGAGTCACGCCCCCGCGAGCAAGTCCTATAACCATTGTGTAACCTTTGTCTTTAATTTGTTTACACAAGTCATCTACAATATTGTCAATATCCCGCCATGACAGAATGATATTTTCAGGATCTTTGTATGTCACTGTATAATCTCCTACCTCAGCAAATGATGCGGTTGCATTGTCAATTTTCATATGATAAAACATTTTATGTCCCTATTTGATTACCAAACACATAGGCATGGTTTCGTGTTGCCACAAAGTATCCTCGGTCCATTGCATCTACAGCAATGTCAGAAATAACTTCTTGTTGTTCTTTAGTTGCACCGACAGGCATAACCCAAACCTCAGGCAAATCTGTTTCTCCAAATACTTCTGTAAGTTCTTGCATGTTGTTTTCTATTTCATTCCAAGATTCATCAGTTCCATTACAAACAAATTTAAGAATACTTGTTGATGAAGCTACAATATCTGAGTATTGTAAAATTGTTTCAGGTTTCCAAGCATCTTTTTCACCGGCAGTATGTAACAGTTTAGGACTAATAGCAAAGTGCCAACGAATGTCATCATTGTTTTCAATAAACTCTTTAAATAAAGGCAATAGAGGTTTTGTGCCGTTTGTTTCAATAGTAATTGTTTTTGGACGATTGTTTCTCGAAGTAAGTTCTTCAACAATAGCAACCATATGTTTTTGTCTTAACATAGGTTCGCCGCCTGTAAAACACAACATTGTATCTGTTTTATAACCATCACGAACAAACTTGCCACCTGGCAAATGTGCCTCAAATTTATCACACACTTGTTCTACTGTCTCAGATGGACAAAGATGTTTAAACTTAAATGACCATGAATATGAGGAGTCACAGCCTTTATCAAACACAGGAAGTTCCTCAACATTTGAAATACTATCAGGATCTACATCCTTGTATGGAAGTTCCCATGTATTTTCATCGGCGGGATTTGTTTGACCAAAGCCATTACATTCAAGATTACAACCAAAGAAACGTAACCACACAGAAGGTTTACCTGCGAGTTCGGCTTCACCTTGGAAGCTAAAGAATATTTCGGAATATTTTACATTCATAATAAACTTTATACACTAATTAATTATAAAAGTCAAGTATTTAATTGTCCAATTCTTTGAGTGCATCAATTTTTTCTTTTGCATACTCAATTGCTTGTTTATCATCCAAATATTTTGGACGGCGTTTTACTAACTTTTGGTCAGCGTGTTTTTCATTCAACGAATTGGCTTCGTCAACTTGTTTACGCATATAGTCCAAAAACTCTGTTGTGCCGGGGTCACCATCGGAGCCTTGTGTTAACAGCTCTTGCATATCAATACTTTGAATATACTTATACTTTGTATCCAATTGTTTCTTTTCCTTTTGAATACGGCGTAAAAAAGCATAATATGTAATTTGTGTAAAATATGCAAATGGATTCTTAGACTTTTCAGGATCAAAATTATCAATGTATGTAATACAATTTTCAATCCCATCCAAAATCATTTCGTCACGGAAAGTGTAATTAACAAAGTTCGACTTGTAAGCAAGATGGTTTGCAATTTTAACCATACATTCTCCCAAGTAATTTGTTACCCGAGGTTTTTCCTCGCCCGCCGCTTCTGCGGCAAGACGTCTCTCTCGATATTCAGATATAGCTTTAAGGAACTCTTTGTTGTCAATGTAGTGAGCTCCCTTCTCACGTTTTTTAGGCATATTGGTCCTCCATCATAATTTAGTGCTTGACTTCTTTGTGGTTCTATGTGTATAATCGCTCTGTAGCGTTTAGGAAATCTTATTATCCTTTTGTGCTTCTGCATACTGTATTAGTGTTTCAATCTCTTCTTCAATTTCTGCTTGTTCTACTTCTGTTTCAAAAAATAAAACATTTACCATTTTTTCATAACCCTCGACAAATTCTTCTTTTAAGTCAACCACCGTTGTGATGCGGCGGGCGTTAATCGACATCAGTGTCTCGTCTGAAATGCTGATCCAAGGTTTCATAGAATATTTTTCAATAACCTGCTCTCCCTTAAGATGAGCCTCAGAAATAATTTCAATCGGATATAATATCTGAACAAAATTATTTTCTGTAAAATCATCTTCCATGGTTGCAACTACAGTTTCGCCGCTTTCAAACTTAATTACTTTTATTTGATTGTCCATTAGTTGGTAACCTTACTAGTTTATATTTAAAACCTTCTTCATTATATAACTTAACACGTTCAATCATATGATTCAATGTATAATTCTTCTTGGATTTCCAAGAGAGATCATCGCCAACATCATACAAATTACAGGAAGTTTTATTATCACCTAATCTCAAGCCTCTACCAATTGACTGTAGATTTCTAATTCTACTTTTAGATGGCGATGCGAAAACAACATTATGTAAGTTCTTTATATTTATGCCTGTTGAGAACGTGCCATATGAGGCAATAATAATTGCATCGTTTGCTTTTTCAGTAAGTTCTCTAATTTTTTCACGTTGGTCAGTTTCAGTTCCGCCATAAACAAAATATACTGGGCGGGGGTCCTCAACCTTTTGTTTTACTCTGTCAAATAAATGGCGACCATGTTTGTCAACAAATTGAAAAAGGACTAATGTATTTCCCTTTTGTGAGGCTGTTAAATTAGTTAAGATAGAATTTCTTTTAGGATGTGCTACAAGAAAATCCATTTCTTCTTGATATGTCATATCCTTAACTGCTTTACGATCCTCATCCGAGTATTCCAACATAAGACATGTAACATTTAAATTAGCAAGTGAGCCTTTGTCAATAAGTGTCTTTGTAGTTGTAACCTTATACACACGACCAAAGCATCCTTCCAAAACAAGTTTATGTGTTTTTGTTCCGTCTAATGTGCCTGTTGTCCCTATACGATGTTTTGCACTTAGACACTTATTCATAATACCTGTCAGCGACTTTGCCTTAAACAAGTGTGCCTCGTCACCATATACAGCATCAAACTTTTCATACCATTTTTTAGGAAACTTGTAAATAGACTGCCACGTTGAAATAGTAATAGGAAATTCATTAGACTTTTCTTTGCCACCATAGATACGATGACAGTTTTCACTAACCATCCATTCATCGTCACTTGCATAATCCTGGAAGTCACTATACATTTGTTCTACAAGGGACGTTGTAGGGACAATAAGTAATTGTTTTTTATTCCTTGCTTGTAAGTAACGTATGAGAACATAAAGAATAAGAGACTTACCACTTGCCGTAGGTGACAACAACAATGCCCTGCCTGTTCTAATACTTTCAGCAATAGCCTCAATCTGATAATCTCGTATTTCAATAGGCTTACCGCCACTGTGTAATTTCAAAGACTCTGCAAATTTTTTAACATATTCAATTGATACGGGGTCGCCCACATCTTCAATATCAACATTAATTTTATATTCTAATTGTCCAGCGAACTCCTCAAGATAACTTAGAAGTCCTACAGGTAATTCTTTTGCGTATATGTTAAACAGCCTTGCTTTACCATCCCACATACGAGAACGATACGCAGGCATAAACTTTGCACCCGGAACCTCAAATGTAAAGAAGTCATTAATTTCCTGTGCGACACTTACGTCACACTCTACATTAAGACTTGCTTCATTCTTTTTGGTTACTGTAATCATTACATAAGACCGTTTGTAAATTTAGTCCATTCAATACTGTTTTTAATATCCCATGTGCGACTATTTAGATAACGCATAACACGTTCTAAGAAGTCTGCTACTGTTCTAATATATTCGACTTTGTTTGTTTGCTCAATGACATCATCATCTGCATCCAACATATCATTCATATCCTGTTTCAATGGCTTAGGACCAAGATACTGTTCCCAACTTAAAGCATCCAGTTCCTGTTTACTAAGTTCACCGCGATAATATTGCATTTTAACACGGCGCAGTTTTAGTAAAGCTGCCTCAGACTTACGCAATTGTAAGCGAACATTAGACATGTGATTAAGATACTTGGAGTGTAGTTCTGGTATTCGTGTGCTTTCAGAACCGAGATTGAGTTCATCAATCTTACTATCTTCAGCCCACGTTTCTTGAAGTTCTTTCAATGTAATCATAATAATACTTTATCATCTTTATCCAAATAAGGACCTTGTTTTACTTCGATGATTTCACCTTCCTCTAAAAATTCAAATCCATGACCGCCTGAAACTAACAGGACCACATCACCTTTGCGTAATATTTTAATTGAAAAAAGTTTGTGGTCATCATCATAAAAATTAACTTGTATAATACCTGATTTTACAAAAAGAGTTTCCTGTGTTTTGGAAATCTCTCTAACAACCTCACGATGTTCATGCGGAGGTATCACATGTCCTTTCGGGCGTTTCATATAACCTAATTGTTGTGATGATTCGTTAGGTGTGAAAAAATGAATACCATCTTTTTCAAAATCATTTCGTAAAATGATAGCTCTTGTTTCACCATTTAATATTACATTATCAATCATACATACCTACAAGAAGGTTATTTATAAGTAAGTTAGCACGAAACGGTATAGAAGTCTATATGTTAGGTGACCGTTTCGATTTTAAACAATCTGTATCTAAACGCGGCAACACCAACAAAATAATTTTGGTCGCCAGAACTAATATCAAAATCTAAGCCTTCAAGACTGATAGGGAAAACATCTGTAAATGAAATTCTTAGATTAGGGTTGTTATTAGAATCAAGGACAAACAAATCTGCATCACTAAATTGTGCGGATTCCTTGCCCCTACCATTAGGAAAGCGGTATGACTGACTATCAATAAGGTCTGTAAATTGTTGATGATTTTCAGGTGAGCCTAGTCCGAGTAACCAATTATAAAGTTCATTGTAGTTTGCCATGTCCTCTTGAACAAGGAATCGAATGACAAGTTCACCAAACTGTAATTTTTCACCTGGAAAAACAAGTGTAGACAAAGGTGTTTCTACAGTAGGACTTCCAATTGAAACTTGTGGTAAGTTGGCTGCCTGACAAAAGAAAGAAACATTAGGAATATTATGAACCTGAAATCTAAAACCATTCGGTCTCAGAAAGTCAAGTTCCTGTGGATTACCCGGATCATTTTGCCCTGATTCTTGGATGCTGGTGATAGGATTATAAGCCATTGTTTCTCCTTATACCATATTTATAACGAAAAGAAAACCCC
>Ga0181393_1000291_pt1 | contig 18821 bp, 22 predicted proteins | sample 16SPOviralmetaG_FD_130122 | JGI IMG/M metagenome (GOLD analysis project Ga0181393, IMG submission 130122) | Marine viral communities from the oligotrophic San Pedro Time Series (SPOT) site, San Pedro Channel, CA, USA - 16 SPOT_SRF_2010-10-21 | ecosystem: Environmental > Aquatic > Marine > Strait...
GAAAACCTTTTAGTAGTAATCGCCTAACTAAATTCATACAAAGAGCATTTACTGATTTACTTGGTAAGAAAGTTGGTAGTAGTATGTTACGTAAATCATACCTATCGGGTAAGTATGGGAAGATACTTAAGGAGATGAAGAAAGATGCTAATATGATGGGACATTCATTAAAAGTGCAACAGGAAGTATATACTAAAGAAACAGAAGAGAAAAACGAATAAAATAAAAATGATTTTTTATTTTTTGTTTTTAAATTAAATTAGAAATATGACTAATAATAAAAAGAAACCAACAATTAAGGAATATAATGCATTAAGAGAATGTCTTAAAAAGACTGAAGACGAAAAAATGGATTTTTATAGACAACTCCGAAAAGAGAAAGAGGAGAATAAAAGACTTGAAAAACACAATAGATATTTAGTAATGCGAGTAGAAGAAGCACATTGGGAATTTAAAAATTATAAAGAGATAATTGGTAAAGATAATGAAATGGTCTTTCATTCTATGTATGAGAAACTTGAAGAGTGGGATATTATGGAAGATACGACACCAAAATTTATGGAGATGTGGCGTATAGTAATTAAAGAAATTGAACTTACAAGGTGTGACGAGGCACATCTTAAAGAAGAGATTGAAGAACTAAAAGAAGAACTTGAAAAAATAAAAGAATTAGATTGTGGTGGAGAAATAATTGCGTAAATAATTATTTAAAAAAATATTGTCTTATATTAAATAATGAAGAAGTATTCATACAACATAAAAAATAAGCAAACTGGAGATGTGAAAACATTACACGGTAGAAATGAAGTCGCCTTTTATTGTAACTCCATCATAGGTTGTGAGTTGGTCTCGGGTAATAATATCCAAGACTACTTTACAAGGAAACCCCGAAAGAATAGGATTGATATATTTAAGGACAAATTCACTTTAGAAAGACAAAACTATTTAGGAAAAAGTGATGAAATGCACCAATAAATTTAAAAAACTTAAGGATAATTCTTTTTTATAACTATTTCAGTTATAAAAAAAAATACTATAGAAATTTAGATAAAAAGTGGGAAACATTATTTTTGTTATTTTTTAATAATATTTAGGAAAAATCCAAATATCCACCATTTTTTATCTAATTATTTATTGCGTAAAAAACATATTTAAAAAAATATTATCTTATTATATAATAAAATGGTAATTACAAATTTTGTTGATGAAGCAAATTTTCGCACACTCGGTTTTAAAACCAAACCTTACTTAAAACTCTGCTGGGTTGGTAAGGGATTTAAAGAGGTCACGGACGAAGACGGTGTAGTTCAATACTACAAAGTTAAAAGAAATGGAAAAGAACAAACAATTAAGGTGAATGGCTTTAAGGGTATCGCCATAGAAAAATTACAAACCGAAACAACTCAATACAGAGAAGAAGGTGAAGAAACAATCACTATGTGTATGGCTGGTAAATTCGGTCGTTTATGGACTATTATTTACAGAAAAGATTTACCACTACTTATCGCAAAAAATCGCAATATGTATGAAGTAATTGGTAAAGATACACCAAGAAGAATATATTTTGATATTGACGGTCACGAGGAGGACATCTTAACTAAAGCAAAAGATGAAATTAAAAAAGTATTCGGTGATGATGTAATGATGGCGATTAGTGGTTCAGTAGGAGAAAAGAAAGGACAACAATACTATTCATATCATATTGTATTACCGCAGATATATTTTAACAATCTTGATGATATGGTTAGTTGTGATTTTAAGAAATGGATTAAACAGTTCAGCGATAAAATGGACGATGGTATTTTTGATGCATCAGTATATACTAAAAATAGAAATATGAAATGCTTACACCAAACCAAAGAACGTGACCCAAGAGTTCAGGAAATCATAGAAGATGATGTAGAAGAACACCACGTAATCCAACTGGGCTTTTTTAATAAAGAAGGTATGATTGATGGGACTACCATCACATATCCTGTTACTGAGGAAGAACAAGAAACCAAAAAACCCAAGCAGAAAAAAGATAATAAGGAAGGAGTAAAAGGTTCAACATCTAAGACTGATATGTTACATATTAAGAAAATAACTACAATTGAAAAACCAATCACGATAAATGGTTTTAAGGGTGTAAAAATAATAAAAGTTCAACCACCACCAAGATTACATATATGGAGAAGCAGTCATAAAGACCTGCTTAATGCTATACCTAATCTTGAAAATAATCAGTTAGGATTACTCATACATTTATGCGTGATGGGCTGGTATAAAAGTGAAGGTGGAACTTGGAAAGAATTTCAGGCTTGGGAAGCAACCTATGATGGTAAGGATAAAGAATATATGGACGCTCAACGATGGGAAGATGTAGATGTTCGTAAAGTATGGGGCAGACACAAGATATGGAATTTATTAGAAAGATTTTATGGAAAAATTGCCGATTACACCATTAGCGATTTTAAAAAAGAGTTTATCACAGATGATGACGAGGGTGTAACACTCATACCAAGCACAAAACTAATAGCAGGTAAGTATCTACCTTTAGATTACATTACAAAGATTACACGTGATACTAAATACATAAACATCAATACACAGATGGGTTCAGGTAAAACTCACGTTGCTATTGAATACATAGGACAACAAGAAGGTAATCCAAGTGTATTATGGATTACCAACAGACAGAGTATGGCGAATAACTTGATGAATAGATTAGATGGATTAGGATTTAAACATTACAAAGATGATTGTGATGATAGAAAAAGTAAAACCCAACAAAGAAGTTCGTGGGATAGAATTGTATGTGAATTAGAAAGTATCAATACATTAGATAGAGAATACGATATTGTGGTTGCTGATGAAGTAGAAAGTGTATTCAACTGTTTCTTAACTAAGACCTGTTTTCAGGATAAACAAGAAGTGTATGATAAATGCTATATGACTTTTGAATATGTATTTAGAAAGGCAAAGAAAGTTTTTGTAATGGACGCTTTCTTACACCATAGAACACCAACATACTTTAGACTACTTGACCCAAAAGCCAAACAAATAACATTAAGAAAAGAAAAAGATGTTATTGAAAAAGTATGCAAAGGTAGTGAAAATTTTTATGATTGGTTAAAGAAAATTGTTGCTGACCTTAAAGCAGGTAAGAAGTTATACATCTTCTATCCATACAAGACAGCACGTGGTAGTGCTTACAAAATACCGATTGATATGTTCTCTGCTATGCTTACTCGTATGGCGGGATTAGATGAAGGTGATGTCTTGTATTATTGCTCTGGAGGCAACCAAAAAGCAAAGAAAGAACAACTTAAGAATGTAAGTAAATACTGGAGTGAATGTAAAGCAGTAGTTACTAATTCATCTATCACAGTAGGTGTGAATTATGAGAAAAAAGATTTTGATAAAATCTATTTAGGATATGATGATATGATTTCACCACGTGATTTAATCCAAACATCATTTCGTATCCGCACTACTAAAGAAGCGGTGATTGAATATATCCACTTCCCTAATATGTTTAAAATCATCTGTAATAAACAAAAAACACCATTCATACCACCTACAATATCCAAGCCTACATTAGGTATGGATTTAATGGAGGAGATGATGATGGAGGGTGATGTTAAACCATTTAAGCATTTACGGGACTTTCTCATAGCAGAGTTTGATGCTAAACAAAAAGAGATATTGATGTATTATTTCACACAGACTGGTTATGATGTAAAAGATATTATTAAGAAACAAGCACAGACACCACAAGAAGAAGTAGAAAAAGACCCATTCTTAACTGAAATGAAGATTGCAAAAAAAGGTATTGAAAGTGAAATGAAACCCGACTATAGCAAGATAGAAGATATTACAAGCGAGAAGATGGAGGAGTTAAAACAGAAAATATTTAACAGCGAGGCAACAGGAGAAGAACAGGCACAGGTAGAAAAATTCTATAATAAACAATTTTGGATTGGCGGTGATGCTCCAAGTGATGGTGAATTATTATCTTGGGATAGTCCTAACTTGAGAACAGGTATGAGATTAGTATGGGAGAATGATGAAGTAATGAATATGGTAATAAAATATGATTTACTATATAAATGTAATGATGAGGCAAAAAAGATAGAATACCAAGCAGGTTACGGTGATGCGAATTATCATTACACGATAAACCAAGCAGACCTAACTACAGAACAAAAGCAGAAGATACAGGATTATTTACATTTACCTAAAAAAGACCCCCGCTCAACTACATCTAATGTATATAAGAAAGCAGTATTAAACCACTTTTTCGGTAAGAACATATTAGATAAGATAAACAACAATACAGGTAAAATATCGTTCAGCGAAGAATTCTGTGAGTTCTTGGGAGATGTTACACAGAAGTCACGGGAGCATTACAATCACAGTAAAGAAGTGTTGGAGAAACAGATGGAGGAGTGCTTAATAGAAGATATTGAGTTTGACGATGATTTTAATGGTTTAGATTTACCATAATTTAGATAGTAAATTACTATCGTGGTAAAGGTGGTAATCATCATTTTTGGTATTTTTTAATAGATATAATTAAAAAATCCCACACCCACCATTCTATCTAAATCCTAAAAATTAAAAAAATAATATACTATAATATAAATGGTATTGACTTATAAACAACAGTTCAATAAGAAGTATGGTTTTAAAAAAGATGAAGACCATTCACTTAGCGAAATCGCAAAAATAACAGGTTTTAAAAAATCAGGATTACAGACCATATACAATAAAGGTATAGGAGCATACAAGACAAACCCGAGTAGTGTAAGACCGTTCGTAAAATCTAAAGAACGCTGGGCGTATGCCCGTGTGTATGCTTCTATTAATCCAAAATCTAAAGCATATAAGATAGATAAAACTCATTTAGTAAAAAAATAAATATCTAATATTATAATAAATGCCTCAACTTGATAAAAAGGAGTTAAAAGTAGCACAAAAGAAAGCCGATAAATTAGGTGTAACAGTAGAATATTCAACACGCAAAAATAAAAAATTAGATGTATTTAAAGATGGTAAGAAAATTCATTCTATCGGTGATAAAAGATATACCGATTTTATACAAACAGGCGATAAAGAAAGGCGAAAAAGATACAAAGCAAGACACGAAAAAGACCGAAAAGTAAAAGGTAGTGGCGGTTACTATGCCGATAAGATATTATGGTGATTTAATAATAGCGATTTTCTCTATTATTAAATGATAAATATAACGATTATGCATAAATGGTTATGAAAATTTAACGATTATGGGTTTTTCAGGTGTTATTTTACTGAATACAGGTTTTTTCTTTTTACCTCTTCGTTTCTTCTTTTTATTAGTAGTTGTCTTATCTTCTTTCTTGTCGCATTTCTTTCTATAGTTTTTCAGTTCTTTTTTAGTCATACCCATATAGTTATGAACTTCGTTATTATCTACGGCACTCATTACATCATAATAATAACTTGGTAAAACATCACCAAACCTTTCAATATAGTAGGCAGGTGTAATCTTATTACTATAATCATACATAGAATTTATTGGTGTTTCAACAAGTTCTTCTTGGTAAAGTTCTCCATTCTTAATCTTAATATTAGTAAAAAATTCACAACCACTACTATCTGTTTTTTGTTTATGTTCTATCATAAGTTTTTCCTTTTTTGCTTTTTCAATCTCTTCCTTCCTTACTTCCCATACTGCTTTATCCTGAAAAACAAACCATTCGGGGTGATTTAATAATACATCATTTTTCTTAACAAAGAATTCTTTAAGTTCCTCATAACCTTTAGGTATTTCCTTCTGTGGTATTAAATATTTCCAATCATCGGTATCAAGTTCCATCTTTATTATATATAATATATAGATTTTTTTTTACAAAAAATTACTAAATTAATTATATTTAAATTTTTTTTTTCTATTGCTATTATATAAAAGAATGGTAGATAATACAGAAGTCCAAGATTATTCAAGTGATAGTTCTACAGACAACGAAGGTCTGTTACAAAAGATTAAATCTAAACCACGTATTGCTAAAGAAGAAGTTACAGACGTAAGCGTTTCCCACTCAGGTCAGCCTCCACAACTTACAGAAGAAACACCACCTGCCCCGAAACCTAAAGCAAAGAAGCCACGTAGTAAGAAACAGATTGAAGCCTTTGAGAAAGCACGTAAGGTAAGAGCAGAGAAAATTGCATTAAAAAAACAAGTAGCCGATGATAAAAGAGCAGAGGCATATTTAGCAAGAAAAGCAGGTAAAAAGAAACCCGATAAAAGAGAACCTACTGTAGAAGAATTACAAGAACAAGATGTAACCCGTGTCGTGAAAAAGAAGAAACCAAGAAAGGTAAGAGAAGTTGTTAAATATGAAACAGAAAGTGAAAGTAGTGATACAGAAGAAGTTGTTGTAGTTAAAAAGGTTAAGAAAAATCGCAAGAAAAAAAGTGGGATACAGAAAGAACCAAAGTATGAAGAAGATGTAGAAGATACAGAAATAGAACCTCCCCGTTCAACAATTTATTATGTTTAAAAAAAATATTATCTATAGTTATAATAAAGATATGCGAAATATGAGAGAAGATGATAAAGTCCCACGCTCACACACAGAACCACCCCTGAGAAAAAAACGTGTGTATAGACCATTCGCCCATATGGGCGAAACACCAGCAGAGCGGTTAGCGAGAGTAAGAAAAAGACAGTTAGAATATAATAAGACATTTCACGAAAGACAAAAGAAAAACGCCATAACAGTAACTTTTAAATAAAATTTTAAATTTTTTTCTTTTATATTTATAAATGGATATAAAAGAAATACATAATGAAGGTGTAAATCCTGTAGTCCCATCTTTTAAGTGTGATATAAGATTAGACGAACATACAAAGCACAAAATCCCCTATCCTCTATTGAATAGACACGGGTTTATAGTCATACAGGGCAGACCACGAGCAGGTAAGACCTCTTTAATGACGGGATTGCTTACTACAAAAGCCAATAAGAGAAGTAAAAGAAAGCAGTTATATCGTGGTATTTTTGATAAAATTTATCTAATTGCTCCACCAAGTTCTATGAGAAGTTTAAAGAAAAATGTTTTTGCAGAATTACCAGCAGACCAAATAGGAGAAGATTTAGATGTAGCAACATTAATGGAGATGGAGAAAAAGATTGAAAAAAATGCTGAAGAAGATAATAATAGTTTATTGATTATTGATGATATGGCTGAAAAACTCAAGAATAAAGATATAGCATACACGTTAAATCGTCTTATACAAAATAGAAGACATAAACGATTATACATTATGATTTTAGTTCAGGTGTATAATAAATTACCTGTATCTACTCGTAAATTAATAGACCAATTATTCGTGATAGGCAAACCAGTAAATAAAAAAGAAACACAGAATATTTTTGAAGAGTTAGTCTTTCAAGATAAGAATGTAGCAGATTGTATTATAGATTATACATTTAAAACACCTCACGACCACCTAATGATTGATACTGAGAGTGGGGATTTTTTTAAAAACTTTAATAAATTAATTATAAATAATAATATCTCAAGTAATAATAAAGATGTTAAAAAGGAAATCCAACGTGACCGTGAAGGAAGTGCCGAAACAAAGGCAGACAAGTAAGCAGGAGCAAGTAGTTAAGCAAACCGTTAAGGTAATAATTGGTGATGAGAAAAAGAAAAAGAAGAAACGTAGAAGAAAAAGAATTAGAGATACACAACAATATCAACGTGTAAGACGTAGTAATCCTTTCAATAATTTTTATGGTGACCCGACAGATGGTTATAATGTCCCGCCACGTCCTCGTGCGTATATGACTAATGTGGGTAATATACCTACAAGAGTTCAAGTTAATACTGAAACAGGTATTAGACAACAGGACGCAAATAATTTAGGCATTAGAAGACAGTTAGAGATTATTAGAGAAAATGATAGATTAAGAGCAGAACAATTACGAACCAGTAAAGAACTAAGGGATAGTCAGGTAGATACTTTTTCAGGTAGGAGTTTTGATGAAGCCCGAAGTGGTGAAACACCAATAACACAAGCAAGACCAGCAAGTGAAAGACCAAATGTAAATGATGATAGTGATACGACAACAGGTGTATTTTTGCCGATGCAAGGATTATCTACAGGTGTAGGTGGTGCTATAGCAAGACAGGCATTATCTACAAATTCATCTGCTACAAGTTCTACATCAAGTGCTGATAGTATGACTTCGCAATCACCACAATCACCGCCATCAATACCAGCAGGTTTTAGACAATATAAGTCAGGTAAAAATAAAGGTATGTATTACAGAGGCAAAGGGGGCAACGCATATAGTGAAGATGAAGCAAGAAATTTTAGACCCGAAAACATTAAGAGAATAAATGTCCCTGCTTTAAGAAGAGGCAGTCAAGTAACAAACCCATCAGCAATTCAGCCACGAAGAAGTAAGAAATCCCACGCAGTAGGGACAGGAGTAAGAGATGATGAAAAAAATCGTGAATTAGATGATATATTAGAAGGATTAGAAGTAGATGAAGAGGTAGGTGTAGTATGGGAGGGAGAGGGTGATGCTCCACAACAGGAAGAAGAAGTAGAAGAAGAAAATGTAAGCCTTTTGGTTAAAAAGAAATACGGTGAGGGAGAATAATTTATTATAATAATTTTTATCTAAACTTATTATAAATGAGTATAGTATTAGATGCGAATTACAGTAGCAGACAAATATATTTAACGTCTGCTGATGCGGATATTAAAGTAGCAGATAGGACGAGTGATGTTATTTTTTATTTTGATGACGTGATACAAGTGCCTAATGGTATTAATTTACATATATCAGTAGTTAATTCACAAATACCCGTAGCATTCTACTCTGTAGATACAGGTAGAAATACATTAGACTTTACTAAGACCATAGGTGGTGTAGAAACTTCTGCAACAATTACAATAACTACAGGCAATTATAATATTAGTGAATTATTAGCATTTTTAAATTCACAAACATTTTTTAGTGCGGATAATACATTAGCAACATATAATGTAGAAACTAATACAGTAACAATTACTTTAGCAAGTAGTTCTAACACAATAGTATTAAAACCAACATCAACAGCATTACAATTTATAGGATTTACTTCTACAACACATACATCATCAAGTGGTATATTAAATGGTGATAGAATGGTTAATGTAGGTGGTGTAAATGCTATTAATATTGCGTCCAATTTTTCTACAAGAAATTTAGATAGTAGGCATAGTGGATTTTCTAATATTATCGCACGTGTCCCAGTAGATAAAAATTTCAATAACATTATTTTTTATGAGCCTAATACTAAATTTTCATCACAGATTATAGAGAAAGAAATTAATTACATTCGTCTTACTTTAGAAGATGATGTTGCATTAAATCCTATAAACTTACACGGTGTGGATTGGAGTATCACTTTACAGGTAGATTTTACAATTGATAAACCAGTAGAACAATCAAGATTGAATGAATATAGCAAAAAAGGGTTTGTCCCCCGAATTGCGAAATATAGTCAAGAAACTCAAGAAAGGTTAAGAAAATTACGACAGGATAATACTAATATGAGGAAAACTTTAGAAAAGCAAAAATTAGAAGAAATGAGATTAAAAGGTTTTGATGAGAGATTAAAAGGATTGTAAATAAAACATTTAATAAAAAAAAATATTATCTATAGTTATAATAAAGAGATGACGATTTTTGATGATGTAGTAGCAACAGGTAGGAAGTTAGCACACGGTGCTTCTAAAATTGGCTCTAAAGTTATTGGAGCAGTAAAAACAGGAGTAAAAATAGGTGACCGTGCTTTAAATGCCTTAGGGACAGGAGTAGAAGTTATTAGTGGATTACCGATAGTCGGTGGTATGGTTAAGCCATTTGTAGAACCTGTAAAAGCAGGAATTGAAGCAGGAAAAAAGGTTTTAGATGTAGGTAAGCGGGTCGTAGATGTAGGTGAAAAGGCAGTAACGGCATTAGGTAATGTTTGATAAAAATATATAAAAACTTATTGAAAAAAAATATTATCTATTAATATAATAAAGATGAAGTATGGAGATATGAGAACGATGTTGTTAAATGAGTTAGATGCAGATTATGAATATACCGCCACAACTGATGTAGAATTTAGAGGAACACAAAATTTATTTGAAGATGCGAAAACTGATATGTTTGAAATATATGTATCATCATATACATTTGAAAGCAGTAGTGATGTAGAAACGGCGATGTATGTAGAGGCAGAAATGTTACAACCATATTCTTATGATAGTAGAACAAAAGGTCAATCTAAGAATATAGCAGTAATAGGAGTAGATACTTCTACAGGTAATGATACTGTAACTAACGCCAACGGAGGATTACAATTTAGAACAATTGTGAAAAGACCTAATGGCGACCAACTTAGAATAAAACTTATTGATGTAGAAACAGGAGGTCAAGTTTCACATATTAAAGCAGGTTGGGTATTGGTTTTAGAATGCCGACCCATTTACCACGATTGTTAGGAGAGGACAGCGAACCAAGAATATTTGAGTATATGGATTTAGATAAAAAGGTGGTAATCATCATTTTTGGTTTTTTATTTAATTGTTTTACGAAAATAATGAAACCCACCAATTTATCTAAATTATTTTTAAGGTTTAGGAAGATTTAATGTTTTGATTGGTATTTTTTTTTTTATAATTTCTATTTTACAAAAATTATAAAAAAATTTTAAAAAAAATAAAATATATAGTAATTATATAAAATGAGCGAAGCACTCCCCCAAGATTTAAACTTCTCGTTAAGACCTGTCTCAGCGTCGGCGAGACAATATTTGCAAAATATCCCGCCCACCAACGGTAGCACCTTTCAACCCTCCAACGTTGTAAGACTTAATATCCCGTGTGGGCGACCAAACACTTTTTACCAACCCCATCAGTCGTATCTTAAATTTAAAGTTACAAATAACCACGCTGATGCTATGACTGTGGATAATAATGTTAATTCTCTAATCCAAAGAATGACTATTTATCACGGAAGTAACCTTATTGAGGACATTAACGATTACGGCGTTATATCCAGTATGCTTTTTGATTTACAAGTTAATGGTAGCGAACTTGGTAAAACAGGAGCGATTACATCAGGTGGCGAAGACGGACAAACATACGCCACTAATGATATAGCCACTTCTCGTAATGTTAATCGTAGAGGTGCTACTATTGCAGGTGCTGGTGACCGTGTTTTTGCGTTCAGTCTTGTTTCAGGCGTGGTAGGAACTATGGCTTCTAAAGCCCTGCCTGTGGGTGAGATGTCTGCTGGTGACTTACGTATTGAATTAGAACTTGCCTCTGCTTCTTTAGCAGGTATTAATAACACCGCCAATAACAACGCCCCTGACTGGAGTGTTAGTGATGTAGAATATGTCTGTTCTTTTGTAGAACTTTCAGCCCAAGCATCGCAAGATATTAGAAACGCACACGGAGGACGTTACGCAATCTCTACTGAGAGTTACAGGTCTTACCAAGCATCGGTTACAGCGGGTGCTGGAGAACAAACTTTCTTAATCCCTGCTAAATTCTCAAGTCTTAAATCTCTTATCTGCTCTATGCGTTCTAACACCACAACTGCTGTGGATAATGTTGGTTATAAATCATCTTCAACTTCAGGACGTGCTAAAGGTGGTATGACCCAATACCAATTTAGATTAAGTGGTGGTCTTTCACTCCCATCGCAACCTGTAGATTGTGAGGATAACGCTCAGGTTATCGCAGAATTAATGAGATGCTATCATTCTTTAGGTGTCGCCAACAACTCAACCAATTTAGACCCTACTCAGTTTGATTTAGTAGGAACGGCTCAGGTTGCGGGTGCAGTCCCTCACGATGATAGACACGGTTCTTATATGTTTGCGATTAATTTAGATGCTTATGGAGCGAACTCGCACCTTATGGAACAAGGAACGGATACTCTTGGCTCGGGCAATATCTTCTTGAATGCTACTATGGGTGCTGGTGGTCTTGCAGGACAATTAAATTCGTTCGCACACTACGACCTCCTCCTATCGGTAGATGAAAATGGTGTTATGAGTGCTAAATATTAAATTTAGTTTTTTGAATAATATTTTAGTTTTTTTAAAAAATAAAATATCTACTTATAATATAAATGATTACCATAAACATACTTTTAGGATACTACTTAGGATTTCAGGCAAATGAATTTTTCAGGTATTTACAAGAAAATAAAACTAAATCTATTACCCCACCTCCCAAAAATGATTAATTTTTATTTTCTTTATTAATAATATATGCCTCCCAAAAAACCCAAAAAAGATTTAACCGCACAACAAAAAAAAAAGTTAAAACAACACGCTACAATTCATACCAAAAAACATATTGCTTTAATGGAACACGGTATGAAAGCAGGTAAAACTTTTACACAAGCCCACTCATACGCTATGCGTAAAGTAGGTAAATAAATTTTAATTTTATTATAAAATATCTTAATATATTATAATAAGAATGAGTAAAACAACAGACGGATTTTCTGCGTCATCAAGGTCACTTAATGGACTAAATAGTTTCAACGGAGACGTTGGGACATTCTCTAAAATTAGTGTAGAAGGAGATATTGTATTATCTAATACATCTTCTATAGACATAGATGGTTACAATCCATCAGCAGGACAAATTATAAAGAAAACGCTTACTGGTATGGAATGGGCTAATGAGGCAGATAATGGTATTGACCTCACAGAAGATAATACAGGAGCAACAAATTATGAAGTTATTTTATCTAATGCCTCAACAGCATCTAACAAGACAGATTTTAAAACATCAGCATTAAATTTTCAACCATCTACTAATACTTTAACTTGTAATAATTTTACGGGTGATGTTACAGGTGATGTTACAGGTGATTTAACTGGGACTGCTTCTAATGCTACTAATGCTACTAATGCTACTAATGCTATTAATGCTTCTAAAGTAACGGTAAATGTATTCTCAATAACGGGGGTAAATAATTTATTACAAGTGCCGAATACTGCGGGTAATAATCCTATGTATGCTACGGCAGATTTAAACTATAATAGCACAACGGATATACTAACAACACCTAAAATAAATTTATCAAGTAGTGTTTTGCAGATTAACGGTAGTGTTACAAATAATAAGATTTTAAAAACAAATGGTAGTGGAGAATTAACTTTTGCTGACGAGACAGATGGTGTAACAATAGAACAAGATAATACTACAAATAGTAATTTTGGTATATGCTTTAGTGATACAACAGATGGTGATACTACGACAACCATAAAAAGGTCTAATATTGCCTCAGGTCTTTATTATAATCCACAGACAGCAAACAGGCAACTTACTTTAAATGGGACTTTTTCGCAGAGTAAAGATTGTAATTTAATTACCGCTTCTGTAACTGGTGCTGTGAAAAATATAAATATTGCAGATGTTGGTTTCATAAGAATTTATGACGGCGTGAGTTCTTATCCTGACCCAACTAACGGTCATTTATTAGGTTGTTCTGCTACTGGAATGAGTTATATTGACCCCGCAACTTTAGGTGGTATTACAGTTTCAGCATCAACAACAAATAGTGATATACCATTACTATTTCAAGGAGCAGGTTCAACATCTACTATGGGAAATTCAACAGATTTAACTTTTAATCCATCTACTGAAACTTTAAAAGTAGCAGGTAATAAACACACATTTACTCCAACTACTTTTAATACTGATGGGATAGTTTCTATTAATAGCGGTGTTATAAGTATAGACAAAGCAAGTGCGGATACGAAAATGAATTTTAAAAATAATGGAACTCTAAAATGGTCTATTATTAATGATGATGGAGAGGGTAATGAACTACAAATAAAAAGAATGGATACTACAACTATTAATCTTAAAATAAAAGATAATTTCATATTTAATGATGGTAGTGTAGGTATTAATGGAACACCTTATGATGAACTCCACATTTACGGTGGTTTAAGAATATCAAGCGGAAACGCAAGTGAATATGGAGAAAATGGTTGGAGATGGTTTCAACAAACTTCTACACCCGCTCCTGCTGGAGCGTTACGATTAGAATATGTAGATACTATAGGTGGGACAGGACAAACAGACCATAAATTTTTTGTTGCTGATGTTGCAACTGGTAATGTTGGAATTGGAATAAACCCAACAGCAAATTATGACCTTACTACTACTTCTTGCTCCATCAACTATGCTGGTAATCAACGATTGAAAGTTTATGAAATTACCGAACCTAACATACCCGATGGGACTTCTTATACAGTAGAGTTTAATACTGGAAACGCAACAGGAAATGGAGCGATGTGGGCGTTTAACTCCTTCGGTTATATTTTAAAGACTGGTTCAGTAAGTAATTCAACATTTTATCACTCTCAAGAAAGACAAGCAGTAGGTGGGCCTATTGCTTATGAGGGGGGAACTGAGTTGTTTCAAATACAATTTCATAATAGCGGGACATTACAAGGGACTAATAATGAGCGAAATGTTGTAACATCATCAACAACATCACTATTTACAACTGCTCGTGAAAGTGGAACATCTTTTTCTGGAAATCTTATGAGTGGAAATGGTAGTAGTAGTATCACATTAGGAGGTCAATCGGCGATAGACGAATATGGAGGATACTATATTAAATATCATAGTAATAATAGGTCACACTGGAAGAATATATCAGGTGTATATACAGGAACTGCTATTTATTCAAGTGGGGATAGTGGAACAGGAGTGCCTGCGAGTGATTTTCATAGCATAAAAGGTGCATACTATGTAGGTGGAAGAACCAATACTGGAGTGGCGGGTAATGGAACAACTCTCGGCAACAGCCAAAATTATAGTATGTATCACGGGATAACAAAAGATTTAGGTGCTTCTACTGGGACAACCGCAAGTTTCACGGACGGCATTAGATGGGATTACGGTTACAACACGGGAGTTATATTGAAAAATCAATCAAGCGACTATGTTAATAATTACACTAACCAAAAAACTATTTTATGTATTCGTGCACGAGGGGGTAGTAGTCTTGGCGACCAAGGCGGTGCTGGTAGTATAGGTATTAAATATGTTGGATACCAAACATCGGCTAATCTTTATGTGAATGGAAATATTTATGCTACAGGAACAATTACACCAAGTGATAGTAGAATAAAAGATAATCAGCAAGATTACGATATTAAAAAAGCATTAGATACTGTTTTAGCGATTAAACTGAAAACGTATGAATATAATAAATACGATGATGATGGAAGACAAGGACAGAAAGCATTAGGATATATCGCTCAAGAATTAGAAGAGATTGAAGAACTGAATAAATATAACTGTATTAAAACAAGTAAAGAACCAAAAGAGGTGCAGTGGAAGGTAGGAGAAAAAGTTATACCTATGCCTCCTAATGAAGACGACCCCGACCACCCTGTGAATATGCCTAATGAAGTAGAAGCAATTATGGAAAAAGCATCTTTACCTGAATTTAAAACCGTAGAGAAATCCAAGTTAATCCCGTTCTTAATTGGGGCAATACAGCAACAAGCATCAACCATATCATCATTAGAAAAAAGATTAAGTGATTTAGAAAATCATTACTTCGGGATATAGATAATGGTGGGATACATTATTTTTGTTTAATTATAAAATGAATAACCAAAAATCACGATTACCACTTTTTATCTAAATGAAAAAAAAATATCTACACTTATAATAAATGGGATTATTTGATAGTATAGTAGATAGCGTCAGTTCAGTAGGACGTAAAATAGGTGGAGCGGTTTCTTCTATAGGACGTAAAGTTTTACACACAGCATCTAAGGTAGGAGCAAAAGTAGGTCAAGCAGTTAAGAAAGTCTCAACTGCAGTCATAGGTAAAAAGGCAACTGAAAAGATAGAGAAAGTTGCAGGTGACGTTGTAGAAGGCGTAGCAGATGTAGTGAAAGCAACACCCGCTATATTAGCAGAACTACCGAAAGCAGGTAGTAAAATTGTAAAGAGATTACAGCAAGGTAAGGGTATAGGCTTTGGAGATGTTAGTAAAGCACTTGCTCCTGCCTTTAGTAAATTAAAAGGTTTAGTTAAACCTAACTCTGCTATACCCGCATTCGTAAAAGAGATGGCGAGATTAGCGATGGGTGCTTACAAGAAGACAGCAACTGTAGATGGTTGGAAGAGAGATAAAGAAATATCTAATGGTAAGACATCTATTTACACCAAAGGTAATAAAGTAGTTATATCACATAGAGGAACAGATACAAGTGATAGTCAAGATATGGACGCAGATAAAGATATTGTGTTAGGCTCATTTAGTGAAACTCACCCACGAGTTAAGAGAGCAAAAGTAATAGCAGATAAAGCAAAGAAGAAATATAAAGGGTTCTCCTTCTCCCAAGTAGCCCACTCGCTCGGCGGGGCTGTTATGGAGGAGTTAATCAGGTTCGGTAAGGGTATTGGTTTCAATAGTGGTAGTAGTCCCGCATACAATTCATTTAGAAGCAAACCCAAGAATATAGATACATATCTTATTGATGGTGATTTCATCTCAGTCTTTAACAAGTCACCTAAGGGTGTATTTAAGGTAAAAGGCAGTTATAGTCCTCACGATATAGAGAATTTCATATAGAAGTCTATTAAAATGCTGATTATTATACTTATATAGGTCTAATAATCATCACAAAATTTAAATTTTGTTCTCCACAGTAGTTTTACTAAGTATATTATATGGAATATTTGTAGATTTGTTGTTATATTTAGGAAAATATGTGTATTGCGTAAAATAATATATAAAAAAATAATATCTTGTTATATAATAAAAGATGAATACTAAACAACCAAAACAAAATGACGGTATAACTACCAACGGTGTAAAGACTAAGTGTATGATATGTAACAAGAGTTTAAGAACAATACGGGCAGACGGGAGATATGATAGTTGGAAAAGGAAATTTCACAAGAAATGCTATAAAGAAGACTTTAGTATGTGGTGTATGTTGCCCGACGATAAGAAATACATTATGCATAAAAATTAATAATCTAAACCTTATATAAATGAGTAACTCAACATCGTCTTTAATATCGGGTTCTATGAACCAAGATACTAAGACCATACTATTTGAGATAATGGTATTTATGTTATTTGGTGGAGGAATGAGAGGCATATACAAGTGGTTTAAGGAAAGTAATTTTACTTTCATAATTAGGACTAACAAAGGTAAATGTTCTTTTGATTGTAAAAGTTCGGTGGAAGCAGAGCAACCCGACCAACCTGCCGAAATAGAGATGAGCGAAACTAAAGATGAAACAAAAGTCTAATAAGATAATATAAAATATTTAATATATTATATTATAGTAAATGTGGAGAGTTTGTATATTTATAGATGAAAAGCATACCATACCATTATTGAATACAGTTTTTGAAAATGTGAAAGAGGCAAAAGATAAATTACCATTTCTTAAATCAGCATACTTTTATGAACGAAACAGGAATAAGAATGTATGGATAAAGAACCGAGAACTGTTAGACTATTTAGTGATTGAAAAAATATAATGTTACATATATATAAATGGTGAATATTACACAGTTAAGACAGTTAATAGCAAAACATAATAAGGCATTTAAGGTAATGGGTGTATGGAAAATGAAACGTGAAGAATTACTTAAAGTAATTAATGATAATGGTTATGAAGTAGTAGATGGTAGTAAGAATGTAGAATTACGACCAAAGGGTGCTAAAACACATTTTAGGAAAAAAGTCCAAAAAGTAAAAAAAACCGCAGGACAATTAAAAAAAGATAATAAAAAATAATTTAGATTTATTTTTTTCTCTTGTATAAGTATAAATGGATTTATTACAGAAGTTAAAAACTTTAAAACCGAACACTAAAGAAGTAACACTAAAGACATACATACAGAACCTTTCTAAACTTAAACGAAGTATAGATGGAGAACCTATTAAGGACAATCTAAACTTTTTATATAAAGAAGATGATGTAAATAAATTTTTGAATGAATATGCTGATAATACAAGAAAGAATTATCTAAATGCAATTATTGTATCATTACAAGCAGTAGATGGTAAAAAAGATGTTATTGAGAAGTTTATTAAGGAGCGTGATGATGTAAGCAAGAAATACCGTGAAGGTAAGACTATAGGTGAGATGAATGAAAAGGAGAAAAAAAACATAATATCTTTAGAAGAATGGGATAAAATTATTGAAAAACTTAATCAACAAATTAAAGCAAATAAATTAAAAAAAGCCAAAGATTTAGATTTAGGAGATTATACACTTTTATTGAGACATCTCATTCTTACATTATATCGTAAATATCCACTACGAAATGATTTTCATAATATGAAGGTTGTAACAAGACGTGAGGCTAAGAAAGAATTACCAAAAGAATTTAACTATCTTATAATTTACAATAAAGGTATGAAGTTTGTATTAAGTGACTATAAGACCGCAAAAACGTATGATGATATAGAACTTAATGTAGATAAAGAAACACAGAAAATAATAAGAGCATTTTTAAAGAAATCACCTAATCCTACATATCTCTTAGCAGATTTTGCTGGAAAACCTTTTAGTAGTAATCGCCTAACTAAATTCATACAAAGAGCATTTACTGATTTACTTGGTAAGAAAGTTGGTAGTAGTATGTTACGTAAATCATACCTCACAGGAAAGTATGGTAAGATACTTAAGGAGATGAAGAAAGATGCTAATATGATGGGACATTCATTAAAAGTGCAACAGGAAGTATATACTAAAGAAACAGAAGAGAAAAACGAATAAA
>Ga0181393_1000296_pt1 | contig 18757 bp, 31 predicted proteins | sample 16SPOviralmetaG_FD_130122 | JGI IMG/M metagenome (GOLD analysis project Ga0181393, IMG submission 130122) | Marine viral communities from the oligotrophic San Pedro Time Series (SPOT) site, San Pedro Channel, CA, USA - 16 SPOT_SRF_2010-10-21 | ecosystem: Environmental > Aquatic > Marine > Strait...
GGCAACTTACCTGCTGTACCTTCTGGCAAGTAAATATTTGTATTGCTAATTAAATCATACGCATCTGGGAGCTGTGGGTTAATTTCATCTTCAAAATATCCATATCCATCAAATGCTAAATAAGTATCTGTTACAGGACTGCCATAAGTAAAGACTTGATCTGTTTCGTCAGACAATGTTGCGATCGTTGTAACCCATATTGTTCTTGATAAATAGTCATCGTTAAAAGTAACATCAATGTAATCCCTAACTAATTCAGCTATTTCAAACAACACTTTAGTTTGACCTGAAATAATTTCTTTTTGTAGTTCATATACTAAATCAGAATCTGAATAACTACTAGAAGCTCCAGAATAAACGTATATTTTTAAATCTACTGCTTTTAAATTTGCCATATTATTTATATTTCGTAACCATCACCATTACCACCGCCGCCGCAGTTCCAGATATAAACTTCATTTATAACTCCGTTTTGACCTATGCGCCATATATAAAAATCCCCTGAATTAGAAGTTAAACTTGATGTGTCTCTTTGTTTGCTGACAACATAGTAAAGGTCTTGACCGTTAAACAATTTAAATGCATTGCCAACTGCATCCGTTTGCGCTACTGTTTCGTATGTAGCATCTTCAATATCTGTTGCTGTTGATTTAACAAGTGTTGTTCTTGATAAATTAAAACCTGACTGACAAAAATCAGCAGGATCACTACCCACAAAATCTAATGCTATATGATAATCAACATTACCAAATACAGGAACCTGTGCAGGTTGTTTAACATTTGTAATATTACAGCCTCCAGTTTTAGTAGTACCAGCATTTGCAAAACCGTCAGGTATTGAAATACTTAAGTTTATTGTTCGTGGTGTATCTTCAAAAACAGGGTCAAATCTTACAGGTGTAACGCCTATAATAGTTCCTTTTTCAGCAGTACCTACATTAATAGTTCCTGTGTCATATATCGCTTGACCACTAAATCCAGCATCATCACAGGTAAATGTCGGTAGGCTTGTGCCTTGTTGTACAAGTTCTTTAGGACAACGAAGTGTATCACCTGCGTTTGAATAACCTGCTGGTACTGTAAAATTGAAGTAGATTGTAACGTTTTGTGCAGAACTGCTTGTATTTGCTGACACAGATGTTATTGTTGCACCACCTTCTGTAAGGCTCATAGAATCAATAGGGGCTAAAGCATCAGGCTGTGTTATTACACCTGCTGCCGTAATTGAACCACCAACTAGACCTACAGAAGTTACGCCTGACGAACTTGAACAACCTAAAGAATTTACTGAAGTAACTGTAACCTGTATAGCCTGTACAGCAGTACAAGTATTTGCATCGTTGTCAAAAGCCCTAACGTAAACAGTTTTCACACCACCAACATTTAAAGAAGTAAGTGTAAGTGTTGAACCTGTGATGCTCATTTGTACAAAACTTGGGTGATAGTTTACAGGTGTATAACCTGCAATTGCAGATGAACCTTGCGTAAAATAAGAAGCTAAATTAATTGTTTCTGTATTACCACCTGATGCTATGCTTTGGTTTGGTATTGAACCACTTGTAGTAACTCCCCCTGAACAACTTGGTGTAGCACCACTTGTAACTTTTGCTGGCTGTTCTGTTTGTAATGAGCAATCTATTGTAGCTGCTGATGTGTTGCTAAACCCTGACGGTATGTTTATTTTAAAAACTACTGTTCTTGTTGTAGCTGTAGTAACTGTTGCATACTTGCCATTGCTAAAACCAGAATCACTACTTGTAAAAGATTTAATTGATCCAAAAGCAAGTGTAGGTTCTGTAATTACACCTTCTTGATCTACTTCAAAACCTGTAGCATTAGCTATTGAACAAGTAAACTCTGGCGTGGGTGCAACAGGTGTTGTATATGATAGGTAGAAAGGACTTCTTGCGTTTATTTTCGTACTCATTTTTTGGTAAATTCTTTAAATCGTTCTTTTACATCTAGGGCAAATGCCTCGACAATTTCTTGTGGTAGGTTTTTATAGGCTTCATCAAATGATCTAGTAAAAAACTTTTTAGCAGGGATTCCTTTGTTGTAGATTTTTCTTGAGATTAAATAGGTCATAGATTGGTAACTCATAAACCTCCCATCTTCTGTTCTAAACTGAAACCTCTTTGCTTTTACCCATTTACTAATTGCATTTGTTAAGCCGCCTTTTTTGCCTGTCTTTGATCCAAACTTAAAAGGAGATGTCCTAGAGGGACTGTAGGTTGATGTCTTGCCTTTTACACCCTGATCTACAAACTTGGCATAGTCAATATCTTTCATAAATGGAAAGCGTACTAAAATGCTGTTTTCTTTGACTTTAACATCAGAGTCTATTGCATTGTACAACTTCCCTTTTGAGGATGCTTTTTTCTGAAACTTATATTTCCTAAGAAACCTTTTTCTAGAGTTGTCTTCTACATAACTTGCAAAGTCATCAAGTGCCTCCTTAGTAAATTTCATAAAGTCGTTTAAGGTTGCCATTAGCACTTAGTCATATCGTTAGAAAGGTTGATAGTAAAGTCTGCACTTACACCAGCAAGGTTGTTTTCAAACCTTTCTTTAAAAGGTGTGCAACTGAATGATCCCTCTAGTTCGTAGTTTGCATTGTAGGTGTCTGTCTTAGCAAGGACTGCTTGAAGTCTAGCTGCTACATTTACCATGTTGTTAATCGCATCCAGTTCGTTGTCGTTACCTCTTATAAGATCATTAGAGGATTCTTTTGATAAATCAACAATATCCATCAGAAGCAGACTAAGAGACAGCTGGATTCTGTTGGTTTGTATGTCTATACTTTCAATGATTAAGTGAGCCAGAGGGAACAGGGTTTTCTTGCTTAAATCGACTTCATAGATGTCCCCCTGACTGACTTTATTTATAAACGGTTCTGCACTAAGTGCAGTTTTAATATCTTCAATAACTTTAAAATAGGTGTTCATAGTGTTTTGACAAATATTGGGGTTAAGTCCTCAGAGCCATCTATTTTAAGTTGGCTAAAATCTTCAAGCCATTCTAAAGCATGATTAAACTCTAAATCAGGATTTTTCTTAATTATGCAGTCTAGTGCTTTCCAAAAGTCATAGATTGCAATCTTAGGCTCTGAGCTGCTGATACCTATAAGGGCAGCATCAAAACCATCAGATAGAACTATCTCTTCATCATCATTTAAAAGCCTTCTCTCGTAGAGCGCATCTACTAGACTACTTTTGTCTTGCATTTCTGATTTGTTGTCTTTCGAGTTCATTTTTTTCTTTTACAAATGTTAGCCATGTAAGGCAGGTATTAACTCCGAGTCTTTCCACTTGGTCAAACTTCGTGATGTCCTCTCTAGCGAGGCTATACATTGAGCTATACCACCCCCATTTCTCTCCAAAAGCTGCTGCTGTTGAGTAGTCATCTTTTTCATTTTTTTGGCTGAAAAGTTGAGGATATGTCTCATGAGTTCGTTTCTTAAATTCGACAAAAAAAAAATTGCACCAAAGGCCACATCTAGAGGCATCTGCTTCATGTACTCTTTTGTTTTACCATCGTACTCTTCAATCAGGTAACTGTCGTTAAACTTATCTTTAACAGGCCTGTATAAAACACTCATTGCTTTGTCCATTGTTTGCCAATCTCCTGTAAAGGTGTCTGCATCTACAAACTCTCCAAAGCTCATCTCTGAAAGCTGTGGATGGAAACCAAACTCTTTACCTCCAAGAGAAAATATTTTTCTAAGCTTAGGCTTTTCGTTAAACATATTTGAGATAACATCTACAACCTTTCTGACAGAGCTGTATTTTATCTTGTTCACTTCAGCTAGTGGAATGCCACAGAATATCTCAACCATCTTTTTTTGTAAAAAGTCTTGATCTGTGTCCTCAGTAAATATCTTGCTGAATTTTTGGTACTGCCCCAGCGTAATCTCTGAGAGTTTATTTGGAACGTCTATCTTCTGTTTGAACATTTAGCAAAGCGTTATATTATATATACAATTGAAAAAGGTGTATTCGGTCTATGAATTTTAAATAATGTGGTATTGTCCAGCAAAAGGATTGGAGAGTTGATAGGCCACAGCGTACCTCATGGCATCAATGCAATGGTTAAAGTCATCTATCGGTGTCTGACTTTTTTTCTCAAGCCATACATAGTTTTTAAGCTCGTTGATTAGGTTCTCACTTTGAGGATCAATTACAATGTCATAGTCCTGCATCATGCTGATTCCAAAGTTTACTGATCCCTGTCCTTTGATCGAGGGTTTTATGTTTGACTGCTTTGACAGCTCTAAAATAAGTCTTGGCTCTGCCGAGTCTCCTATGATTAAATTGTCCCCTGCGAATGTTTTGTTAAGCTGTGCTATCTGAGAGGTTACTAGGTTCTGTTTGTAAAAGCACTCTTTGGCGTAGATGATTTTTTTGTCTTTGTCGATTGAGGTTTGTATAAGAGTTGTCGGGTCGTTCATTCCATAGTCTTGACCAAAGACAGATTTAGATACTTCTTGAAACTCGCCTATCTCCCAGTTTTGGAATATCGCCCCAGAAAGTTTCCCGACAGTCCCAAGACCATAAACCGCATACCAGTTCTGCCAAAAACCGTTCCCTTTATCTGCTTTCTCTTTAGCTTTTAATATTTCCTTCACAGCAGCTTTAGGGGCTGCCTCGTTGTCTTTCCAGTTTAAGACTAGCCATTCACTATCAGGATCATTTTTAAGCTCTGTGTGTGCCCAAAATTCATGGGTAGGGTTAAAGTCTAAGAAACAAAAATGACTTGTCCTTACAGATAGCTGTAGGAAGGTGTCATAGTTGCCTATGGTATTGGCCTCGTTCATAAACAAAATAGAGCGGCGGGCACCCCTGATACGTGATTCATTGTCAACGCTGAAGAACTCTATTTTTGATCCGTTTAAAAACTCGTATGTAGAAGAAGATTTGTTGTATCGATTAGGAAACCACCTGCCTGTCATTTGCATGATCTTCTTAAAATCTCTTAATGCCCCTCTTTTAAGATGTGGATAGGTCTGTGCAACGACAGAACATTCCATGTAAGGGTTTTTAATTAGGTAGTCTATCAGGAAGGCTAGGATTCCAAAAGTCTTGCTCGCCGAAGTCCCCCCCTGTATGACTCTATTCCTCTTGGTCAGCCTCTGAATCTTCTGTATTGCTGTCGTCTTTTTGAACATCTTCAAATAGGGGTTGCTCTGCTATCTGATGCAGGTCAATTGTTTCTTTAGCCATACCGAAGGCAGAGTTCATAATAGCATTGTAAGCAGATGTGTCTTTGCCTGTTATCGCTTTTGATATTTGAGCAAGGGTCATCCTTTCTTCCAATGTCATTTTTTCTTCCTCTCCAGTCTCAGGGTTGATCCCCTTAGTCATGGCAGCTAACCACTTCTTAGCTACTGTTGATCTGTTAGGTGAGCCTTCTGGTCTACCTGTTGCCATTTTATGTCCTTTTTTAAATTGATATTTTACAATGTCTTTTTTTGCCATAATGTGCATTATTTGTGCATTATTCTAAAGTTGCAAACACCTCCCAATGCGGATAGTCTGCCATCTTTAAATGGTATTGAATCATCGCTATTGCATAATTCTGATGCGTAGGTTTTTTTGACCTTTCAAACACATCTAAATAGTAGTCGATCATAGTTTCAGTAGTGATCTGTCTTTTTGCATTTATCATTTGTAGTGTGTGTAAGTAATATTTATAAAAGGAATGTAAAAAGCATAGTCTGTACAATTGTGGTGATCGTATGTTCTAAAGCCAAATAGGATTCCGATGTATAAGCTTGCTGTAATTTCCCAATCTCTCATAATTTTAAAATCTGTAATAAACTGTTAATTCTTCTTTTTTTATTTTCCGTATTGTGTACAAGTATCTCTTGTCTTTTTTTTCTATGATGAAACAATTTGGCTGGTCGCTGTGATTTATAAACCCTCCTAGTGGAGTTCTAAAGCACTTGGTTTTTATTATGTGGCTAATGCCTAAACATACTCCTGCCTGTATCTCTGATGTAGAGAATAATCCTAAGCCATGAATTTGGCTTTTACTAATTGTCAAAAATTTAGGCAGAGGCCGATAGTTGTTTTCCACAGACATCACATATTTGTTTTTCTTTCTTTTCTTTTTCTTCTTCCTCAAACATAGGAGGGAGGTCAAGCCCCCAATCATTTAAATCTTCAGGATTCCACTCGTTTGCTAGTATGTCCCAATCCCATTCTCCAAAGCCTGAGTTGTCTTTGATTATAAACTCTCTTTGTTTTTCTTCTGACCAGTCAGCTACATCTATCCATATTTCTTTTAGCCCTGCTTCTCTTGCTGCCTTTAGTCTCATGTTACCACCTAGGCAAACCAAGTCCTGATTTACTACGATAGGTCTCTTCTCAAGCATCTCAGGAAAGTCCTTTAGTGATTGCACCAGCTTCTCAAACTTGATGTCTTTAATCAGTCGAGGATTGTCAGGATGCATTCTGACATTTCTAATCTTTTCCAGTCGTTTCATACTTGTCAAATTCTATTTTTAAATTTTGGATCATGCTTTTTAGACATGAAGAGCAGTTTGTTGGTGGCTCGTTTCTATTAAAAATCCTGTTTGATATTTGCAGCAGCATATCTCTCTGGTCAAAACTTTTAAGATTGCCGCCTGAGTAACTTTTAAAAAAACTATCGAGGTATTCGTATTCCCATTGAAACAGCGTACCCTTATATCCAAACCACCTATTTAAAGTGGCTTGTCTATCGGCACAGCCGCAATCGTTTCCTGTTGCTTTTTCGTATTCTTTAGCAAGTCTGTCTAAACCTAGATAGCGAGCTGCTTTTTTTACAGTATCTCCTAGACCTTTGCTTTTACTCATAGTAGTCTCCCTTTAATTTGTCTTTTATTTTAACCTTACACCGCTTTACAGTTCTATAAATCGTTGAGTAGGATATTTTAGTTTTCTTACTCATTTCTGTTTTGTGCATTTTAAACTCATACCTGTACAGATCAAATAGCTTCTGGTCAAACCAGTAAAAAGTCTTAACATAGTCATCAACTTTTTTCTGTATGTTATCATCAAACTCTTGATATTTTTCAGGCATTTCAATAAGCTTTTCTCTTTCTCTTTTGCTTAGTTTCTGATAATCAAAAGCGACATATTTATTTTCTTTTTTTAACAGGTTGATGTACATCTGTTTAGCCTGCCTATATATTATATACATTTGGCCACCTAACATTCGGTCTAGATATTTTAAAATTTGATCAGGTTTTTCTATTTTCTCAATCTCTTTGTACATTTTTAAATACATATCATGGGTAACGTCCTCATGATACATTCCTTTTTTTTTAAAGTATTTTAACTCAACTTCGTAGGCTATCTCTTTGATCTTTTCGTACTGATCGTAGATGAGCTTCATGGCTTTATTCTTGTCCATAAGATGGGGGCTTCTTATTTAGTTCTTTGTATTTCTCTATAATCTCAATCAGATAAAATTTATCCCATTTAAATCTTGATCGTTTAGAAAGATCGATTTTCAGTTTTAGGTTCTGAAACCTTTTCTGTCCGATTCTGTCTAAAAGATAATGGCTGTAGTTTATAAGGTTGCCATGCTTGTAGTAGTTGCAGGATAGGCATTGACCATGAACGTTGTCAGGGTTAAATCTTACAGATGGATGCTGTCCTGCTGAGTAATAATGTCCAGCTTGTAGAGTAGTGTGTCGGCCACAGGAGATGCATGGTTTTCCTCTGTCTCTGTTTCTGATGTATTTATGGAAATGAGTAACTGCTATCGCCTTGAGTTGGGATAGAGTCTTATCTAAATATTTGTTTTTTGTAGCCATACATAAATATGGCTAAGTGGTAAGGTAAAGTAAGAAACTATTTTAAAGCCAGTCAAGAGCAATCAATTAACAATAGTTTTAATCTATAAACAAAAAACCCCCCAATTAAGGGGGGCAAACCAAACTAATTAAACAAATGAAAAAAATCCGTAAAGTGGATCAGGCTATTTTTTTAAAATGGCAAATCATCCTCTTGTGGATTAAGAGACTTAGATTCAGGTATTGTTTCAAATGGCTGATCTTTTTGTGTAAGGTTAATTGCTAGCTTAACACACTTAAGCGTAGTAAAAAAAACTTCTTCAAGTCTAGTGTTCTGCCATTTTCTTCCATTAATAGCAAAATCACAAACAACCTCATCTAGTTCATTAAATTTATCTAGCTCAGTCATGTTGTCTTTGCCTGTCATTTGTAGCTTGTGGTAATTGTCAAACTTTCCATCTTGTTCGTAAATTACAAACTCTCTAATCCAAAAGGGTTTGTCCTCTGATTTACCCTTGTTTTGTGCTGGAAATATTTTATAAATAGTTCCTTCAACTTTTGTTAACTCCATTTTTCTAAATTTTTAATTTGCTTATCTATTCTGTGTATTTCTAATTTTAAAATATCAATACTGTGGCCACTTATGTTAAAATGAAAGTCGGTCAGTATTGCATCTTTTTTATTTCTTAATTCAACAAATCTTTTGTTGTTTATCTCAATCCTTTCTGCCTCGCTTGTAATTTCCCAGAGAGTGTTTAAGTTACCAGAAAACTTATTTTCTACTTTACCAGCTTCTTTAATTAAACCAACTTCTGCTAGTTCAGTAAATCTCGGATTGACTACGTTGTGCTGCCAGTTCTTTGACCTGCATATCTGCTGAGGAGTACAAGGCCCGTACAAAGCAATAATGTTGTAAATTTGTTTTCTTCTTTCAGGTAGCATATCCTGTATATTAGAATAAGCTAAGTTTCTTGTTTGCGTTGTTGTTTTCATTTTAAGTGTTTTTAATTTTATTTATTAGATTATTGTGTTCTGTTATTTTCATCTCCTCTGCTAGATTTGATCTTTTTATTGCATAGCTCTCGAAAAAGGTTAATATTTTTGGGGTGTTTAAATGTTCGTACAACTCTCCATACTGCCCCCTAAGTATTCCGGTGAAAATGAGTGATATATCTTCAAACTTAAAATAGTAGTAGTCTTTGATAATCATTTGTGCTGTTAGGACTATTGAATCCTCTTGCATAGGCTTTGTAAGGTTTAGATGTTTATTAAGCCACATCAGCCAAGCACAAATTAAGCCCTCCACAAAGTTTTGCCCATGTTCTGATCTTACTACAGCGATGGAAGGGTATTTGGTTTTAAAAAGAATATCCTCAATTTTTTCAACTTTGCTATAGATAATTTTCTCAGGAGTTAAGTTTTTTAAGTATGTTTCCTTTGAACGACTCAGAGTATTGTTCGGTTTTTTTACGAGTTGTGTTTTCATAAATCGGTTTTAAATATTGAATTGTGTTTTTAAGTTTATTTTTCCAGTTCTTAATTTTTTTATTGTGGCCATCTTTCCAGTCATCATCAACCCAAGTGTCATATTTGGACTCTAACTGAAAATGATATTCTGTAGGATTTTTATTTAATCCTCTAATAATTTCCAATCCATAGTCTAAAAATTCTTTTTTTGAGGGTATATATATACTCTTGGAAATGGAGTTGGAATTGGAATTGGTATTGGTAATGGTAATGGAAGTGGAAGTGGAAAGCTTTTTTTGGGTTTTAGGCCTACCACCTTTTCTACCATTCATTCTTTGCTTTTCTATAAATTCTTCTCTAAGAACTAAATCTTTGTAAACCCTTTTGTTTACAATAGAATCCCCTTGATCTATAAACTTATCTTTTAGCTCATCTGACATTTCTTCCCATGACTTATTTATAATTAACCCAAGCCTTTTTTTGGGTATTGTTTGGGTTTGCCAGCATACACATATAAGGTCTATGTACATACCTTTTTCCTCATGAGTCATTAGGCTTGTTCCGCCCATCCAATCAGATGGAAAAAAAGGCATATAAGGGTTTTTAGATTTGCTCATATTCTACTTTGGTTTGCTTAATTATTTCTGTCTCCATTATCATTTGCAACCAATCCCCTCTAGTCTTTTCTGATGCTTTATTAATAAGACTAATTAGATTTTTTTTGTTTGGCTCATGATCTATTTGGCCATCAATAGTGTAAAATCGGTCAATAAAAAACCTAGCCTTTTTACTAAAGACATCATCTTTTAAATACAAGTTGTCGTATTGTATGCAGGCGTGTCTAACAGTAGCATGATCCCTTCCAAGAAAATGACCTACTCTAGTTAGAGACAGACCTAAATTATAGCAGGCGTGCTTACAGAATATTTTAACTAAGTCAGCAGTTTCTCTTGTCCTACCTTTTTGTCTGATGTCAATTTGTTCAGAGTCAAATATTGTATCGGTGTACTGCTTAAGAATGTTTTCTGTAGCATTGACTTCACTTTCTGAATAGGACAGTCCTCTTTTTTGTATATTTTTGCTCATAGCTTAATGTATTAGGCTCAAAAGGGAGGTAGTTAATACCACTTAGCCTGTCCTCCCTTTTAAACTTTTGTTAGCACTATACTTGATTTATTATACTTCCACTTAGGTAATTTTCTAATTTCTCCTGATAACTTACAAGCGAAGTGATGGTCAGGCTGTACTTCTGTAATACCTTTATCCAGGCCAATTAAAGACTGTTTTAAATATGCTTTCATTTCATCAACATCCGCCTGCGCTTTAGTAACCTCTTTACATTCTGAGAAGTCAACTGTGCGTGATCCTTCTCTAGCTTTTATTTGATAGTCTCCGTAAACATAAACCCCCGTGCCTATCAACTCCTCTTTTGCTTGTTCTTCTATTTGAGTTAAAGCAGACTTAAATTCTTTTTCTAATTGCTTGATTTGAAGAGCTGCAAATGTGGCTGGAATGTTTCCCTGTTGTACCTCATGCACAACCTTTTCTAAAAACATTTTACCTGTTCTCTTTTGTGTTATAATCTCAGCCTCTCGGTTCGTAGGCTGATGAGCTTTTAGTTTTACTGCTTCCATTATTTGCTTTTATTTAATTCATCTGCCTCCCACATTTCATCTGTGGAAAAAACACCTTCACTAGCAAAACCAGTTAAAGCAAGAACTGCTCTAGCCCTTCCTCTGTTTTCTGCCATACATCCTAAATATTGTACTTTTACATTATCCTTATTTGCTTCTCCAATTGTCTTAAATGTTCTATCTCCCCACTTTGCAGATACTTTAAAAGCAACATTTTCATTTGGAATACAAAGTGAATCTATTGGATCAAAGTCTATTAATATGTTTTCAATAGCTTGAATTTTATCTATGCCGCTTTTTTTCATAAATGGCACTTTTTTTTGACCATAAACTGCGGTGTGAAAATCTTTACCACCAAGGCCATAAATCTGACTTAGTTTTCTTAATTTTTCTGATTCCATTGTTTTTTGTTTTTAATTAATCTTTTGTGTAACTGTCAATTTTCTCTTTATTAAATACAGTTCGGCCACCTCTTTTTAAAGGTTTAAGCTTTCCGTTTTCAATATCTTTTTTAATGTGGTAGGGAGAAAGCCCTACTATCTTACTGACTTCTTGAAGAGTATAGAACTTGTCAATATTGACTAGACCCTCGCTGCCTAATTTTTTGTCAATCATGTCAATTTTCTTTGTTGCTAGATTGATGCTGTTGACTAGGCTGTCTAATCTTTTTTCTAATTGATCTAATGGCTCAACCTCAAAATTTTCTCTACTCATTATACTGCTGTTTTAATTTTTAATAATTCTCTAATTTTTGTGTGCTGTTTTCTGTTTAATTCAAGCTCATTGTTTTCAGCATCATATAATGAGATAAACAAAAAGATTTTTTCAGTAGAGTGATTATGCTGATAATGCTGTTCGGCTGATCCACTTATGATAAGAGAGTAGTCATGAAGATCAATTATAGTGTGCTTGTATTCTACTTTGTATTTACCATCTACTGATTCATTCTTTTCAACTTCTAGAGATATTTTGTTAATAGATTCTAAAGACTTTTGAATGTTTTTAAAGTGATTGTGTGTCATTTTTTTTACTTTTATTTTATTAATAATTAGACAATAGTAAAAATGTTTTTATTATCATTTTACTTTTTATAAAAAGAATGAAAAAACTTTTAGTATTCTTTTATAAAAGCAAATATATAATAAAATTATAAAATAAAAGTAAAAATATAAAAAAAATTAAAAATGAGTGAAAATCTTACACCACAAAGTTTAAGACTAAAAGAGTTTATTGATGCTACTGGGTATTCTGTATTTGAGTTTGGTAAACAATGCGGCATACCATCTTCAAAAACTATGTCAGATATAATTGTAAAAGGTAAAGTGCCTTCGTCAAAAGTTTTAGACAAAATTGTTAATAGGTTTCCACAGCTTAATCATGACTGGGTTGTTTTAGGCTATGGAGAAATGATAGTAAAAGGAATACAGAATCAACCTACTGCTGCTCACTCTCTACAAAAGTCTCAAGCTGCTACCTATGAAAATATTCGGCAGTATCTGGAAAACCATGATTTTGCTATTAACAAACTAGCAAACATGATTCAAAAGGCTTTAATTTCTAATACAGAAAATAATAATGTTTTCCATAACAAGTTTGCTAACTACGAAAAAACAATTGCATTTGAAATTAATAGAGCTTATGAAACCCTTGATAAAAAAATTGTAAAATTTAAAGATGAAGTTCGCAAAGAATTTACTACTGTAGTGAATGCTCACAAAGAATTAATTGACAATCTAGATGAAAAAAGGTCTAAAAAGCTAGATGAAATTAAATCAGAAGTAAAACAAAACTGGAAAAAATACGAAGATAAAATAGATAATGATTTGTCTAATTTTGGTTTAATGCTAAAGTCATCATTTGAAGATGTCAAAATTGATTTAAAAAATAATTCAGATGCTAACACACAAAAAGCTATAAATTTTGTTAGTGAAATTGGAAAATATAACAAGCACTCTAATCCCAAGCCTGAGAAATAGTTTTATTTAATTTCTTATCAAATCTAATATATCCTTGAAGCGTTTTAAGGCTTTTAATGCCTGTTACCTGCATTACTAATGGCTCTGGCACACCTTTCATTAAACACAGTGTTATAAACGTCCTACGGGCTGTGTGAGAGGCTATCATCTTCCACTTAGGCACATCTTTAGAAACCTTCTTTGATCCGTAGAATTTATCTACCTGAATGATCTCATCAAACCCAGCGATCTTACAAATCTCCTGAATGGCGATGTTAAACTTTTGACTAGAGATAGTTCTAAGCTTCCAGTCATATTTGTCAAGGATAGCTGTTAGTTTTTTGCTTAAAGGTATGTAACTAAACTGCCCTGTCTTTTTTGCCCTGATCTTTATATTGTCTCCCTCTATGTATTTTTTATTGAATCTGGAGTAGTCTGAGTAACGCTGCCCTGAGTAAACACCAATCAAAAAAAGGTCTCTGTAATAGTCAAGCCTGTCGCTAAGTTCTACCTTTGTTAAGATTTGCAGTTCTTGTTCAGTCAAAGAAACATGAGAGGTCTCCCTAGTTTTTACCTTTACTTTTTTAAAATCCATGTTAACCTGGTATCCGCTTACAATACACCAATTTAAAAAGCTTTTAAAAAAGCCTAGCTTTCTCTGTAAAGTATTGTCAGAAATATCCTTTTCTGTTCTTAGGTAAGCGATAAAGTCCATAAAAAAAGCATTGTCAAAGTCTTTTAAGTAGTAAGTCTTTTTAGCTTTCTTTTGCATGGCCATAATAGCGGTGTGGATTCTAGTGTACTTTTGCCATGAGTCTTTCTTAACAGAATCGCTTTCTTTTTTTTGCTGGAGATAAATATTAAAATAATCAGAGTAAGTTAGGGTCTTTACTGTTTGAGCCAGTTGGAAATGTCTGTCAAACTCTCTTTTAACTATTTCTTTTGTAAAGCTTTCCTTGTATTTAGATTTAAGAAGATCGTAAGCTCGTTGGTATTCGTTAAGTTCGTGAGTAATCTTTCTGTTAGCCTCTCCAGTTTTCCCTCTTCTAGCTTTTGGTCTTTGTGATTTTAAATCCCACTCTGATCTGTCTATCTTTATTTTTGTGGAGTAAGCATATTGTTTACCTTTAATGTAGTAATAGAATCTTATTGAATTTCTAAACAAGCTAAACCCCATGTGTAAGGAAATGTGTAAGGTTCAAATGTATTAAAAAACCATTAAAACGATAAAAAAAACAAAAAAGATTATATTTATTGAGGAGATTGTCATGTTTTTATAAGATTTTTAATCTATAAAGTTTAGGTACGAGTCCCTCTTTCTCCGCTAAATAACCTGTTAACCCCTATTAATACTAGGGGTTTGTTTTTTAGTGTAAGGTTTTGTGTAAGGTTTAGCTAAAAGTTAGCCTTTTTTAAAGCTGCATCAGGCAGTTAATTGCAGTATGACCTCCTAAGATAACTCCGCAGCCTATGGCTTGCTTTTTAAAGTGCTTTGCATAAGCCGCAGCATAGGCACTAGAATCTATTCCACAGCCGACTTGCATTCCAAAGATACGAAACTTTCTACCAACCATCCACTCGGTGTAAGCCTGTGTGTGTATATGCCCCTGTACAGTTGACATCATATCATTCTTACCTTTAGTTCTAGCTGTGCCTCCCTCTCCGTGACAGTACTGAACATTATCATAGACAACTCTTTCTACCCAGTTCCAGTCTGTTCCAAGTATTTCATTGTAAGACTTAATCCAAGCCCTAGGAATAGCAGAGTCAAAAGCTTTTCTCATTATAATTCTATCATGGTTTCCAATACACACATCAGCGACTGGAAATTCTCTAGTCCATTTTTGCACATCTTCTATAGCTCTGTCTAATTCATGTCCCCCTCCATAGCCATCAGGATCGGTAACATGGAATGATGAATAGTGATTGTCTATTATATCTCCTATAAAAACTACCTGATTACAGTTCCACTCAGCATAGGTTTTTTTGCAAAAGTTAAAGTAACCATCTAATTCAAAAGGACAATGCAGGTCTCCTACTACTAAAATTCTTCTTTCGTTTTTAGTAATATGATTGTAGGCTGCTAATTTATTGCCTGAAAGTCTTGGTCTTTCTTGATACATTATCTTCCTTGAGAGTTGTAGGGCTTTTTGTAAAGCTTAGAAGTCTTTAGACTCGATGACTTGCTTTTAGCATGAACACCTTTTCTTTTAACTTTTGCTTTTTTGTAATATGTAGAAACCTGCTGCTTTGCCATTATCTACTTTTGTCTTTGATTTTCTCGTATGTCCTAAGACCCCCTAGACCTAGCATACCCATCAGCACAGTAAACAAAGGCTCTGTGTCTAAGACAGGAAAATCAGTAGTTGGATATATAGTTTTAATAATTGGAAAGGCCACAAAGTGATAAGCAAAAGCCAAGCTGCAAACCCAGCCGACACTAGGCCTCCAGCCACTAACGAATAAGCTACGATGTTGTGCTTCAATTTCATTTATTTTAGCTTGAATTTCTAAGATTTGATTTGGGTCTAGTTCTTTGCCTTTTATGGCTTCTCTAATATCTAAAGCTAATCCACCTATGGCAGACTGTCCTTTAGATTTTCCTCCCAATAAACTGAGTAAGGCTTTAAGCATAATGTTGATCCTACTGTATTAGTAAATCCAAATGACATCGGATGACTTTTGTCCTCCATACTGATCACAGTCATTGTCCACATGGATAAATCCTGACTTACCTGAAATACCGATTCTGTTAAAACCTGCTTTGATAAGGGCGTTAACAATGTTAAACCTGTCTCTTGATGTTGTTGCCAGTATATCTGCTGCCCTTCCGTATAAATGAGAGGATTTGACCTCTGGCCTGCCGAGATTTTTGTATATGGCTCGATTTTTTTCGGGTGTGCGATAGCCCGAAGTGATTTTAAAGGGAGTCCCATTACTGTAACCTCTAGCTGTGTCGAGCATCCTAAGAAAATCCCTATCCATGTGAAGTTTAGCAGAGCCTTGATAGTCAGGGCTGTCAAATTCCTCAATATTAAAGTGTTTAAGATTCATCACTACACTTGTTTTTACAACCGCACTTGCCGCTTTTGCAGTCATCATGCTGTAGTGTCTTGTTTAGTAGTAATCTATCAATAGTGTCATCTTGTACTTTGATAAGCATATCTTCTAATGTATCTTTAGCTTGGACAAGCATATCTATTTTAGTCTCTAGATTGCTTATCTTCTTTTTAGCAGAATCTAATTCATCACCATTTCTACCAGTGATACTCGCTATGACCATCGCTATACTTGCGGCTATCATTCCGATTAGAGTATTTACTATCTGTGCGTTTTCTTCAGGAATTTGATATTTTGACAGATATAACAATATCAAAACAACTAAAAAGAACACCAGTAAACTTCCTGAAAAGTGTCTTATATCTTTGGCCGCTCCGTTTGTAGGCATTTTCATTTTTTTAATGCTTTTATTATCTGGATGACCGTAAAAGTTAGAGTTGCTGTCAATACAAAAAACTGCATTACAGGATTTACTTCTGAAACACTAACTGCAAATGCCCCTACATTTAGTCCATATACTCCAAAGATTTTTAAGTCATCCACCTTTTGTCAATTTTTATTCATCTACAAGAGTTTCTTTTAAAGCTTTTACAAAAGCATCTTTACCAAAACTTAATTGTTGTAAATTAAACTCACTTGACTGTATCTTGCGTTGCAAGTCTGAAATGTGGTTTACAATAGTTTGTTGCTCCTGTGTTAAATCTTCGTAGAAATACTCTTTTTCGTCAATCGTAATAGCTGTTTTTTTCTCTTTTGCCATCTTACTTTTATTTATGTTAAACAATTATTTATTTTCCAATAGTCTTTGTAACTACTGTAGGGTTTATTTTTTCTGCTATCTGCGCATCAATAGCATCTTTTTTAGCTTGTACTTCTTCTTCACCCATTGCAGCTTCTACCCAACCATTTACTTGCTCCTCTGTAATATCTGCAAAGGCTGTAAAGTCTGATAGGTCGGAAGTTTCTAAAGCAATAGTCCCATAAGCACTACCTGTGTTATCGCTATCATCTGTTCCTGTAAGTCTCCAATGTACGTTGAAGATTACGTCAGATTCTCCCTCTAGTGAGGGGTAAGTATCTACTGTTTTGTTGTTCCAAGTGTAAGTCATTTTTTAAGGATTTATTTGTGATTTAAGTATTTCTATTTCTGCTTTTAATTCTTGTATTGCACCTACCAATAGAGGCACTATTTTGCTTTGGTCGATACCTTGATAGATTGCGTTTCCATCCTCATCTACTGCATCTTTTTCTCCAGTAGTAGCTTCAGGAATTACTTCTGCTACTTCGTGTGCTAAGAATCCGTCTACTGTTTTGTCAGCATCTGCAATAAAGTTGAAACGAGAAGGTTTTAGAGCATCTACTCTGTCCAAAGCACCCTCCATAGGCACTACGTTTTCTTTTAGTCTGTAGTCGGAAGAAGTGTTATAAGAAGTAGCTGAACCATTTGTTAAAATATCTCCAACAATACCATTACTATTATAAAAAGTTATTGCCCCAGTATTTGAATCTCCTTCTGAATTACCTACGGCTATCCCCCTAGCTCCTCCGTTATTATTTTTTACTTGTAACATTTCATCAACTGAGCCAATTTCTGTTGTTGTTCCAATTAAAACCCTACCACTACTTGTAATACGCATTGCTTCAGAGCCATTAGCATTAAATATCATCGCGTTATTCTGGTGGGAATAACTAATCATACCCCCATCCGATAACCCAGCAGTAGTACTTTTTGTATTTGTAAAAACAATACGTCCATTTCCTGCGGTAGATGACTTTATAGTTAAACCATTATTTGTGCCTGATAAAACCAACTGTCTAGCTTGAGACCAGTACCCGTCTGGGTCTGCCTCACCTATTCCTACGTTGCCAGAAGAGTCAATGCGCATTCTTTCAGAGTTGTTAGTGGCTATTGCTATATAATTATTTTCGTAATTCCATAACTGAACCGCGCCACTTGTATATGATTTAATCTGAAAACCATCTGTTGTTGTTTCCCCTAAAGTTGTATTTGTTAATTGTAGGGTAGAAGTTCCACTACTTGAAATAGTTAAATTTCTACTCGGACTCGTCGTTCCTATGCCTACGTTACCTCCGTTAAAATAGGAGCTTCCAGTAGAGTTTATTTTGGTTGTTAAAGAGTTGCTACTATTTATTAATTCCAATGTCCCACTGTACCCTACACTCATCAACCTTGCCCTATCTCTTAAAGCAGTGTTTCCATCAGTTCCATATTGTATTCTTAAAGCAGCCTCACCATTAACACCCGCTTCTTGAACAAAAGCTTCTCCTTTTACAGTTAAGGGCGCAGCAGGGCTCGTAGTGCCTATTCCTACGTTGCCTGTAGAGGTGATACGCATTGCTTCAGAACCAGCCGTATTAAAAGCCATCTGTCCATAGGTAGCAGTTGGAGCATCAAAAGTTACTAAATCATCAACAGCTACTACTTGACTCGTGCTAACAGTAAAACCTCTACCTGAAGTAAACCCTAATTCTAAATGCTTAACCGTGCTAAAACCAGTAGAAGAACCTCCATTAATGTGTAGGGGCGCAGAAGGACTCGTAGTCCCTATTCCTACGTTACCGCCTCCAAGAACTAAATTTACATTTTGTGTTGAATTATAATTTAAATATAAATCATCACCACCTGATTCTATCTGATTACTATCTAATAATAGTACTTTACTATTGTCTACACCATCAACATCGCCAATAACTAAAGGAGCAATTTTATTTTGAAAATTAGTCGAATTATTTATATTTATAGTACTTTGTAAGCTTAATTTAGCACTAGGACTATCAGTCCCTATTCCTACATTACCTCCGTCTTGTAGGTACATTATATTACCATCACCATTTGCGAA
>Ga0181393_1000300_pt1 | contig 18664 bp, 16 predicted proteins | sample 16SPOviralmetaG_FD_130122 | JGI IMG/M metagenome (GOLD analysis project Ga0181393, IMG submission 130122) | Marine viral communities from the oligotrophic San Pedro Time Series (SPOT) site, San Pedro Channel, CA, USA - 16 SPOT_SRF_2010-10-21 | ecosystem: Environmental > Aquatic > Marine > Strait...
ATTACCTACATAAGGATTACCATCTGTTGTTTCATTTAAACTTTTTATTTGTTCTTTTGATTTAGCTTCATTATAAATCATTAAATTAGCTATACTTCCACTAAAATAATTTGATATTTCTCCTTTTGTTCCTATATATAAGTTTGCTCTGTTTTGGGTGTCTAATAAAGTTGTGTCAGTTTCGTTTGATGTTCTTATAGGTTGAGCCATTTTACCTACTACTAATAATTCATTATTTTCATTATATAGACCAATTGTAGTAACATAAGGTTTAAAAGCAGAACTAGATTGAAAACCAGCTATTTCTTCTTCATTTATTGATCCTATTTTTCTTGCTGAAATATTTGTTGTATTATTAAATTCATGTTCTTCAATTGTACATTGATATTCATGTTCATAAATTTGGTGTGAACCTTGAAATTGTAAACTTTGTATAATACCATTACCTGTAGTATCTAACATGCCTAAAAATTCAGGGTGTGTTATTGTTACAAATCCATTTTTATAAAATATATTTCCTATGTAAGGTGAACTATTACCCCTACCTAAATGGGCTCCTATTTGAGTGTCTGTTATTGCTTTATTGTATATTTGGATTTGGCTTAAAGAACCACTTAAATATTTTTCTTTACCACCTTTACTACCTATATAAACATTAGCTGTATTTTGAGTTTGTTTTGTAATATTATCTGGTCCTGAAGTTCCCGTCCCTACACCATTTATAAAAATTTCCATTTGGGAATCTTTACATCTACAAGTTATGTGTTGTTGAGTACCTGGTGTGTAAGATGCACTATAAGTAGTAGTAATTTTACCGTCTGATCTTCTAAAAAATATTTCTTTATTAAAAGTATATATTTCAAAAGGAAATTGGGGTTCTGCTTCTATTTCATAAGGTGTATTATAAGGGTTAGAAGCTGAATTATGTAATTTAGGGAAATTACCTGGATTTGCTTCTTTAGTTGTACTTTTAGAAATTAAATAATAATCTATATCTGTTCCTAAAGTAAAAGTAGCTGCAGCATTTACTGATGTAAGTACATTAAATTGTGATGTTGCTGTTACTGCTGTGTTTCCTATAGTACCAATTGTAGGTGGGCTGTCTTTTTGTTTTATAGTTACAGCTCCACCTATAGATGTTGCTATTAATTCTCCATTATGGCCGTTTGCGTGATTTATAGCGTTTTTTAGTCTTGTTGCTTTTGTAGTAGAGTTTTGAATTTTTCCCCTAAATGAAACTACAGTACCTCCTAAACTTGTTCCTTCAGCTGAAGTACTACTTCTATAAGTTCTACTTGTTCCATTAGAAGATATTAAAGTTAAATCTTCATTATTTGTGTTAGAAGCTGATACCGCGTTCATAGTAAGAGATAATTGCCCTACAGTAGGGGGTTTTACATTTGCAAAAAATGAAATAGTAAAATCATCTCCTGGGTTAAAATTAAAGTCTCCTTTATGACCTACTTTTATAGAAGGTGATATTGTATCATTAAAATCTATACAAGGAAAATTACCACCACTTAATGTTTGTGATGAAAAATTAACATTTTTATATTGGAGTAAATTATAAAAATAACTGTCATCGTATTCGTCTCCTTCTGGTGTACTATATGAGGGGATAGGGTTTATTCTTTTAACTCCATCTAAATAAAAATATTGATCTCTTCCATCAACAGTATAACCATCGTAAACATTTAAATCATATCGTTTAAAACCATTTATTGGTCCTATATCTAAAACACGTGAGCGTACATCTATTTCAAAATCATCTAAATCAGTATTATATGTAATAAGATTACCATACCCATCATCTTTAATTTCGGTGTTATCTGATTTAAGATAAAATGATTTTGGTTTTATTTCATGTCCATACAAACCCATAGGGATAGATAATACCCTAAAATGTTCATATAATTTTCTTTGGTGTTTTAAATAATTTAAATCATCATGACCAAAATATTTTTCACCAGTTGATACATTATGAATTTTATTAAAATTTCTATAAAATAAATTATCTATTTGACTATATTTTATAGCCCCTGGACCATGTAAATCTATAGATTCTGAGGTCCATTTTCCTGTGTAATGATTTATTGAATTAGAAGAAGCTGAAGATGATACAAAATTATATTGTTTATGAGCATTAAAAGGAACTATTGCGTAATCTTGTGGTGTAAATTTTTTATATACAGTTGACATTCAAATGACATTTTAATAATCTAATTTAACTCTAATAAGTGCTTCTTTTGTAAAATCTTTAGTAATTGGTTGACTTAATTTAGCTACTGCTAATAAATCACCATTGTCATTATACATTCCTACTGTTGTTATGTAAGATGTAGGGTTATCTATCATTGAATTTATTAATACGTTTCCATTATTATCTACAAATGAAGGATTTGTAGTATAATTAAATTCAAAATTTCTTGCTCTTGCAAAATAGTATGTTGATGATACTTTTTCTTCACTATCAACTATAAAACTAGCCCCATCATTAATTTTATCTAAAAATTTTCTATGGTTTTGAGAATCATTATTACTAGTTGTTATAGTTCCTAAATTTGTACCTTTAGTTGCTGCTGAAGCATCTAAAGCATCAGCATTTAATACTATAAAGCCAGAATCTGGGTAAAAGAAACCATATGAACCACTATTAGTAACATATACATTACTAGTTCCTTGTCTAACTCCATTTGAACCTGATACAATATTAAATTGTCTACCTGCATTTGTTATTGTTGAAGATCCTGTTGATGTAACTGAATCGTCTGTTAAATGTAATCTTGTTGCCCCTGCTGTTCCTATTACTAAATTTAATGATCCTGGTTTTAAATTATGTTTATATCTTGATCTATTAATATTAATTACATAAATATCATCGGGTGTATGGTCTGTAAAATTAAAATTTGATGTTTCAGTTCCAAATACTAATTGTCTATATTGACTATATATATTTCTTGATGGGCTTTTTCCATATGAACCTACAGCGTTTGTAAAATTTAAAGAACCAGATCCATTAAGATGACCATAAGCTACAGAATATTGTACTTCAGAAGTACTTACAGTAGCATCTGCATTATATACATCAATAAAATGTGCTCCTGAACTTGTAGGTGATCCAAAAGTTGCTTGGGTTGATGAAGTGTGATGTGCAGATGTTAATGCGTTTGTATTATTAGTCCACGTAGAAGTTGTTATCTTTGCGGTATCATTTACTATATCTGTTTGTGCGAATCTTACGAATGACATATTTTGTTTTTTATTTAATTATTTTAATGATATACCTGTTTGGGCTTGAACATTTTGTAATCCTTGCTGAGTTTTACTTATTTCTACTGGTATTGTTACTCTTGCTCCTGTGTCTCTTCCTTCTACTGTTAAAGTAGTTAATAATTTACTATTATTACCAAATAATGATGTACTATTAAGTGCTGTTAAATTTATAGAATTACCACCTGCTATTGTTTGACTAAATGAAGATCTTGCTGTTAGGTTAGCTGCTGATGTTTGGCCACCAAAACTAGATAATAATCTTCTATCTGCTATTGTATATAAATATCCTCCTGGTTCTGATTGTGCACTAACATCATTAAAATTAAGTGTTGAAGGGCTTAAAGTAAATGAAGCTCCTAAATTTAATGTTATTTTAGGTACATTAGCTGTTACTATTGGTAGTTTTGAAGTCCCTGAATTTAATGTAATTAATCTATGAAGCATTATATTTCCTTCATCAGGTATAGCTTCAATTAAAGGCATATTTTCAATTGCTTCACCCGCAAATTGGGAACCATTAGGATGGTCTTCATTAAATAAAGTATAGTCGATTTCATCATCGCCTAAAGCAAATTGTGTTATGTTAAATGCTCCTAAACCTCCTTGAGAAAGTAATTCACGTCCTCTTTTAGTTAATATAGCGTCTACTGTTATTGAAGTATTGTCTAAGTATCCCATTGTTGTTGTATTTTGTTATAAATATATATGTTTTTAAAAAATATTATCTTCTTGGTGATCGATTTTTAAATTTAGTTGTTTTTTCAATTAAACCTGCTTTTTCTAAATAATATTCTACGTTGTTTTTTACTTTTTCATGGCAGTTTTGTGGTATTAATACAAACCCAGCATCACCTAAACCATCATTTAATTCACTTTCTTTATCCATATTAATTATTAAAGTAGGTTCATCTCTTAAAACTGATAATTGGTGGCTTGAAAAAGGATAAAAATAAGCAGCATTTACTGTTCTTGTAGTAGTTGTAGACTCAAGTACAGAGTCATATATTTCATAAGTATATGTCCTTTCTGCTGATATTGATGAAGTTATTGTAGTTTTATAATCTCTTACTCCTCCTAATTCTGTTATAGGAATAAAACCATTATAATTATGACTATTTTTAATACTTGCTCCTACTGAAGAGGATTCTTCATTTTGAAAAAATGCTGTTGATTTGGCATTTATTCTATTAAAACCTGTTTTAAATGACCCTGTTGAATCGTTAAATCCTAAAGCTGTGTGGGGGTAGCTAATTTCCATAGTACCAATAGATTCTTGTTTATTATTAGGGAGAGCATATTCTCCTTTCATAAAAGTAACATAAAATTTATTATTATTTTTAGCTATTTCCCAATAAACAACATCATCATAAAATGCTTTTATATTTCCCGATGATTTTAGGGGTCTGTAGCTACTAATATTTCCTACTATTGCCATATTATCTTGTTCTTGATTGTACGTTTTGGGTTACTAAGTTTCCTGAGAATGTAGATCCTACTGAAGCTGTTAAAGGGGCTAATTCTGAACTCATTGTTGTTAAATTTAAATCACCTGTGTAATCATTTAATTCACTAGGTAAAGATCCTACAAAACTAAATGAACTAGTAAATAAAGATTGACTTGCAGCTGCTGTCATACCATACCCAAATAGGCCTGGTCCTTCTAAACTACCTGTGTAAACATCCCCTATATTATTTCTTATAGCATGACCTCCAAATACACCATCTTCAAAACCACTTTCATTAGCTGTGTATTCATAAATTTTCATTAATGATCCTCTGTTAAATTTTACAAAATGAGATGTTTTTAAAGAATTTTGTACTGTTTTATCTATTAATCTCATATTTACTTCTGACCCTTCAAAAAAATCTCTTGTAATATATCTTTTAAAAGCTTTTTCTTCTCCTACAGTTCCTGTGTTTACATCTATTAAGCTTTGTCTATTTACTATTTGAACTTCATCTGTTTCTATATTAATTAATAAAATTCTATCTATAGTAATATAACTATGCCCTATTATAGATGTTCTAGAGGGATCTTCATCATCACCTCCTATAACAGTAGTCCCCACATATAAAGCTGCTATTTTATTTTCTACTACAGGAAGTTTACCATAAGTTGTGTCTCCTGCCGTGAAGATATTTATAGCAGACCCATTTAATTGGGTTCCTTCTGATCTTGCTTTCCAAAATCTAGTGTCTGCTATTGCATCATCAAATTCAACATCATAGCTTTTACTAACTGCGGGGTTTCCCCCTGTATAATAATTTATATTAGGTGTTTGTGGCATAATTAAAAGTCAGTTTCTTTACCATTTCTTAGTGTTCTATAATACCTACTAGATATTTTTCCTTTAGTTGCATTTCCTAATAAAATATTTGAATTATGTGAAATGTAATTATCTGGTTTTCCTGTTGTTGGTATAGGTTTAATAGGAGCTTGTGATGAATGGTTATTTTCAGAATTGTTATCTTTTAAAGAAGGGTCTAAATAAGTATTAAAAATATCTATAGTTGTATTAGTTCCTTGTTCTGTTCTTTGTTCATTAGTTAAGGTAGATAGTAGATTATTAGTAGTTACTACTGAACTATTAGATAAGTTATATAATTCATTTATAGCTTCTCCTTTTACTTCTGCATTAATAGCCCCATGTAAACCTGTTGTCATTGTTTGTCCATCACTTCTTACAGGTATTGTTCTTTGAAATTTATTTCTTTCTAAATAATGGGGCTCTATTAATAAACCAGTTTTAGTGTTTGCTTTCCAGGGTACCCACTTTTCTATTATTTTAAATAATGTATGATCTACATATTGAATTAATTTTATATAATCCCAATAATTGTATCTATGGTGTACTTTTTTAAAGTAATAATCTTTTATTTCTTTTAAATCTAAATATTGAGAAGAAGATTGAGCTGATGGTAAAGGTGAACCTATATAATCATCTAATCTAAATGAACCTAATGTATAAAGTATATCTTCATTTATTTCCATTGTAGGGGAAAAATGTATACCTAAATCACTAAAATCTTGTGGTTGTCTATCTAGTGTTGATATTTCCCCTTTAGTAAATGGTTGTAATATATTATCATCTATAGTACCGGTGTCTATTCTAACTTTTTCACTTGTCATCGATCTACCTATAGTATCTGGAGTAGGTAAATGATGATCCTCTATTATTTCTTCATAAACAGTAGTAGCAGTTGAAGCGGCAAAAGCGGATGCGGATATTAATGTAGTATCGGGAGGATGATTTTCTAGTGTTTGAACATCAGTGCTTCCTAAAGGTAATCTTATAATTACATTAGTAAAAGAAGATGAAATAGAATTACCACTATACATAAAAGGTTCAAGTGAATGTTTTGTAAGTGTTGTATCTGTAAGTTCTTCTCCCCAATTTGATTTTAATTCTTGAATTGAACCTTCATATCCATTGGTTCCACCATAAACATATTCTGTACCTGCTCCTGAATTTAATCCAAAATTATTAGCATAAGTATTTGAATCCCAAGTACCTGTAAATTTAAATGTGTTTTTTAAATGATTAGTTTGATAAGCTCCAAAATTAACATCAGTTCCTGTTCCCATTAAATGTAAATTCCAAAAATTCCCATTATATAAAGGAAAATAAGATGTTGATGCTCTAACTGTCCCATTTTGTTCTAAATTTATTCTACCAAATGTAGAAGCATCATTACTTGAACTTATATCATTACCTTCATATTTATCTAAAGTTAATTGTAATCCATTGGCATCAGCAGTAGTGTCACCCAAACTTAAAGCTATACCTTCATTACCTTTTACGGGTTTAATTCTTAATTCTACAGTTTTAGATGTGCGTCCTGCTATGTTGTTTGTTTTCCAAGAAAAACGAGCCATATAATCATTAGTAGCTACTGCTGCTGATGTTTTTAAAGCTAAACTTGATTTTTGATAAGTAAATGTTTTATAAAAATCAGCTGGATCTATGTCTTTTAAAGCTAAACCTGTTACTGGTGTTGAACCCCCATATTCTTTTATATTTAAAATAGTTGAAGGTAAACCATAACAAGCCATTAATGCTTTAATTCCTCTTTCTGTTCCTTTAGTTTTTAAAAGATAAGGTGCATTATGATATAAACGTTTCCAAACTTCTTTTGTTATATCACTTTTAGCAATTGATCCTGCATTTGAAGCTGTTACTAGTGTTTGGTTAGCAGGTGTGTCATAAAATAAACTTCCTGTTGTACCTTGTCCTAATATGTATTCTATTAAGTTTGAATTTTCAAATTGGTCAAAAGCATCTATACCTAAAGCTTTTAATTGATGCCAAACTAAATCTTTTGAAATACCTCTTGTGTGGTGAGTATTACTAGTTTCTGTAATGTGTTTTATGTAAGTCCATATTTGATCAAAGTGTTGACCTATCATGTCTACAAAAGATAAATAAAAATTATTATCCCCATTTTCTTTTATATGGTTGGGGATTAATCTTTGTAAACTATATGGATTACTTATATCATATAAAGATGCTGAATGTAATTGTCCATTTGCTACTGATTTTCCATACCCTTCATCACCTAACCAACTAATTGCTTGAGCTGATGTTGTAGAGTATAATTGAAAAGGATAAGTTGTTGTAGATTTAGGCCAAGTGTATGGATTAGTTCCCTCTGTAAAGTATAAGAATTTTTCATACCCATCAAATCCCTTTATAACATTTTGTTTTTTAGTATTTATATCTTCTTTATTAGTTAAAACAAAATTAGATGATGATGCATTACCTGTGATAGTATTTATATTTGCTGTTTGTTTATCATATAATTCTATTAAGCTTAATTTATATTTAAAGTTTTTTAATCTTTCAGCTGCACTACCAAAATGTACAAAATTTTCAAAATGGAAAGATCCTGTTGCTGTTGGGTCTATATAATCATATTGAATGTTTATAGTTTCTTTATTTTCTAAATAACTTAATAAATTTTGGTAAGAAGAAGTTAAACTATAATTTAATATATTATTAAAATCTTTATAAGAAGAAGGTATGCTATTATTAGTTCTAGTATCTATATTAAAATTAGGTTGTAAAAATATGTCTGGATCTTGTAAATCTTGGTCTAATTCTTGTTGTAGGTCAACAGTTAGGAATAAAGGGTCTATTATATTTTCGACTATAGAAAATTTATCTACTATTGAAAGAGATTGGGGTAAGGGTTCGTATAATTTAATTAGTATTTCATATTTACTAACTATATCATTAAGTAAAACATTAATACCAACAACATCTTCATTATTAAATTTTAATATAAAGTCTTTAAAAAATGGCGAACTATCTCTTTCTGCTATATAGTTTTTTACTCCTCTTTCAAGAGATTGATTAGTAGTATTACTTGTTACTCTAAGTTCTCTACGAGAAGGAGATATTTCTTTTATATTAAAAGGTTGGTTACTCCTAAATATTTTATTTCTTTGTATTGATAAAATTAAATTAAATTTTCCAACTTCAAAACCATTTTCTTTTAAAGCTTTTTGAAAATTAACTTTTAATTCGTCTGTAAGGTTATCTTTATCTTTAAAAACTATTTGATAATTGCTTTTAGTAATATTAAAAGTAGATAAGAGTTCATTATTTAAACTTAATACTTGTAATTCTAAAAAATCTTGGTTTTTTCCAAAACGTTTATTTAAGTCTCTAAAGTCAATACCTTCTAAAGGTAATGTTGAGGGGGATGATATGTTAGTAATTTTAAACATATGTTATTAAGTTATAAATTCATCATAAAGTGTACCAAATCTTGATTCTTGTGTTAAGAATATAGCTCTATCTGTTTGTTTTAAAGCATATGCTTTATATACACTAGTACCGCTTTTTACCCAATAAAATTTAGCATTTCCTGCTTCAAGCTTATCGGGATCTGTTGTCCATATATATCGTTCAAAATATCCACTTTCTATATCTTGTCTAATACCTTCTAACTTTCTTACAAAGTTACTACTAAAAATATTTTCAATATCTTCTGTTGTTTCTTCGTCTATTAAACCTAAGCCTTCTAATAAATTTGTACCTAGCTCAACTAATGCATTAGTGGCAGTCGTGTTAACATTTTCTATTTGTGAAGGAAAATCATTTTTGAATTCTCTTACTAATACATTTAATTTTCCTGTAATAGTTTGTTCATTACCTTCTTGTGGTGCATATATTTTTATTTGTCCTTGTATGTTACCTCTTCCATTAAAAGGTAATAATTCATTAGATTCATACTGTATAATAAAATTCCCATCTGCATCTCTTCCATAATTGTCTTCTATTGTATATCCTTCAAATGGGGCCTTTTTTTCAAGTATTCTTATAAGAGATCTTATTTCTTCTCTACTTAATTCAGATGATATAATTTTTGAATTTAATTCTGTTAAGTTACTAGCAGGAGGGGTAAAATCTTGTAACGTAGCGCCCCAATCTGTGTTTTCATTTATCGCTGATACTCCATGAAAATCTGGCCATTTAGGTAAAGTATCAAATGTTTGTTGAGAAACAAAAGTAAAACAATCTGAGTCTTTTAACACTTCCCCATCACTATTTACAAAACCTAATGGTTTTTTAAGTTGGGTAAAAGGAGAAGGATCACCCATATTAGAACATTTTCTTACTCTTCCTTCTTGCATAATACCTAATGTTCCCATAGGTAAACCTGGTCCTTTACCTACTCTTACAGCTGTACCATTGGGAAAAAGTGGGTGTTCTGTTGGTATTTCTGCTTTTTCTGCTTCTATGTCTACTATTCTTTCTATTAATTCGTCTATTTTTTCATCTTTAGGATCTATATAATCATTAAGATAATTTTTACTTTCTAACATTAAAGAAACATGTGAATCTTCTCCTATTTTAGGTATATCATAAAATAATTCACGATATAAGTTAAAAAATGTTTCGGGAGTTACACTGTCTTTTGTTTTAGTTAATTCTGAAAAAGATCTGTCTAATATTTGACTTGCATCAGTATTACCATAATGTCTTTTTTGTAATTCTACAACTTCACCTTGAATATTATATCTTTGTATAAGAGAAACTTCTTGACCCGCAGCATCTACTGGGATTTTTATATCTAGATTTACTGGTTTATTATCTTCAAAAACAGGTCTTGAAATATATTGCTGTATGCCTTTATTTTTAGCCATTATCTAACTACTTTAAAGTGATAATTGTTATCGTATACTGTTGTTCCTTCGTTGTTAGTGTGTTTAAATAATACTCTATAATATCTTTCAGGTTGTAAACCATTCATAAATATTTTAAAGTACATACCATCGTTGTCAGCACTTAATTTTGTAAATGTAGTATCAAATGGTATAATTTCTTCTTCTGTGTGTGCGTCTCTTACACTATAATAAGAAGCTGTAGTGAAATATCCTGGATTTAAGTAATTTGATGATGATGCAAATTGTCTAACTGGATATTTATCCCTAACATGTATTTTAAAAGTTGCTTCATCATTTTGGTTGTATTCTTCTTTATTTCTATATAATGAAACACTTAATTCACCATTTTGTTTTGCAGATGATTGTTTAGCATGTAAACTATCGTCCCATTTAAAAACTAATCTTGGTGGATAAATTGTATGTGTATCTACAGAAAAATATTTTATTTCACCAAAACTACTAGATGTATCTTGTTCTACAGAATTTGGTTGTTTTATTAAAAATCCATGATTATTTATTCCTGTAGGATAAGTACTATTAGCAAATAAACTAGCACTAAATTTTTGTACAATAGAAGTAACATTAATATTAGTGTCTAAAGAATCACTATTTAAAAATTGTTGTGATCCCTGAAAAGCACTACCTGTATACCAAACTCCTCCTCCTTCTGTTATTCCACTTACATTTATACTTCCTGTAGTTCCTGAAGCAAAACTTGATGTAGTCCATTCTGTTTTTGAGTTATCATTGTCTCTATATACCCATGAACAACCATTTGAACCTGTTGGTAAATTAGAAAATCTTCCTGTTCCTTCATTCCATGATTGTGATATAGCAAATACTTCTAAATTTAAAGTAGATTCTAAATTTTTATGTTCTGACGATAATAATTGTAATGCTACTTCTGAAGTACCATTATTAAATACAGATGAACCTATTTTATTAGATATAGTAGATTTTATTTCTTCATTTTTAAATTTAATTAAAGCTCTTGAAGGATAATATCTTGAATCTGAACTACCTTTTTCTTTAACAATTTCTAAAATTTCATCATGACCTGTGTTTAATTTAGTTCTGTCAGGATGACTGTATATTGTAGCGTCTTTTTCGGGAAATATAAAATAGTATGCCATATTAGTATGTTGTTACTCGTCCTTTAATGTCTGTATTTAAGTATTTTATTTCAAATATGCTTGGGTCTAAAGCGGGATAAATTACTCCTTTTCTTGTAGCTCCATTAAAATCATATTTGTATTGCGAATAACCTAAAGATGTTCCACTTTTATTTGTAAATGTTAATTTTTCTAATGATTGTACACCTGTTACTATTGTTATTAAGTTAGATACTTCTGCTGTAATAATTGGTTGATTTATTTGCCATTTATCTATATTAAAATAATCTTGTAATTCAGCTATACAATTTAACATTACTTCATTATTATTATAATTAGGGAAAACTGTTATTTCAAAATCTATTCCAAAATTAATAATAAATGCGTTTTTAATGTTAATAGCATCTGTTAGCATTCTATATTGTTCGAGATATGTTTGTAAGTTTGTTTTAGTAGCTATATTTAAATTTGATAATTTTTTACTATTATCATACCCTAAAGTATATAAATTTAAAGCTAATGGGTTACGAATTCTATTAAATTCATTAGATAAAGGAGAAATTTGATCATCTTGAACTATATAAGCTTTAGCTACTCTACCAAATTTTGTAGGCATACTCATAGTTCTAATAATATAATCTTCTTTTGTTACTGTTCTTTGTTGAGTAGCAAATTGGGCTATTGTATTTTCTCTAATTTCTTCTATTGAATCACCATCACCACCACCTTTAGCAGCTTCTGGATTATTTATAGCTACTGAATTTTTAACAAAATTAAGTAGTGAACCATTTAAATTAGGATTATTAGAAGTAAGTAAAGTATCTATTGTATTAATTGTATTAGAATTTACATTAGCATTTATTCCCCCTCCTACTACATATTTTACAGTAAGTGTTGTATTAGCTGGTGTTTGACCATAGGCTTTAGTCATTAAAAAGTTTGATGGATCATAAGCTGTGTCTAATTTACTTCTTCCATCTTTAATTCCTAAACCTATATTGTCTGGGTTTGGTATTATTTGTTCATCTGCTTTATCACTATTACCTGCCCCAAATTGTATTTCGAGTTTATTATTCGCTTTAAATCTAGAAACGAATCTTCTTGATGATTTTATTAATTTTAATAAATATGGTGTTTCACCATTAAATCCTAAAAGTTCAGGATCATTTGCCCCTGTGTTTTCTACTTCTTGAAAAATTATATCTTGTGCTAAATATGGTACCTCATAATATTCATTACCATTTGAGTCTGTAATAGATTCTATTGATATTATATTATTATCTACTAATGTTAATGTTTTAAATTTTTCAGCACTTCCAATAGCAAATGTTTGTTCTTTAGTTTGACCTGATATAGCTTTAGTTTTCTTTTTTAAAAGATAATATTCTGGATTGTCTGAACTATCATATTGGTAAATACTAATTTCTGTGGGATCAAAGCTTGAAGATACTTTAAAATCTACTTCATTATTAATATAAAAAGTAGGACCTTCAGTAGAATTAAAAGTTGAATTAGGGTTAATTTGTAAACAATAATCAAAATCAGGACTATAGTCCCCACTAGCTCCTGTTGAAGGTATTAATTGAAACACATCTAAATCAACACTGGAAGCTTCTATTACTTTAGGTCTATAACCCATAGCATAAGCTAAATTATATAAATTTTCTTTTTCTTGTGCTAATAATAAAAATGATTCTTTTAATTGAGTATCAGTATAATAAGATAAAACATCACCTACGTATGCCGCCATTTCCATAAACATCATACCAGGATTACCTTCACTAAAATCATTAAAGTTATTTGGAAAGTATACTTCCGCAAATTCCATTAATTGATCTTTAAAAGAATTATAATCTTTACTTAGATATTTTATATCTTTATCTTGTGTTTTATTTGATACTTTATTGTAAGCCATTTTAACTATAATTTATTTGTATTGAGTCTTCTGATTCATCTAATTTAATTGAATAAGTTATTGTAATAGAAACTCTATATTGGTCTATATCTTGTTTTAAAGAAATATCTGTTATTGTTATTTCAGGTATCCAAAATGCTAATTGACCATTTATATTTTCTTGTAATGTAACTTCATCTATACTATTTTCAAATAATTGGCCTTTTAACCCAATCCCATAATCTGGGTGATTTATTCTTTCTCCTGGTACAGTAAGTAATAAATTTAAAAAATTAGCTTTTATTTGTTCTTTAGCTGTTTGAGTGCCTGAAGTCATATTTACATCATTCAAAGGAAAAGCAACCCCAATCCTAGCATTATTGTTAAGATCTAATGGATTTATTCTTTTTGTACTTTGAATTAATGGCATATATTATCTTCCTTTTTTCTTATTTATTGCTTTCATTAAACCACTATAATCTCTAGTAACTGCATTAGCTACTGAATCTGGCATACCTGCTGTTGACATAGGTGCACTTGAACTAAATGGATGACTTGTAGGTGCCATAGCTGTTTGTGTGTTAGTATCACCCATTGCTGTTTCATTTAGTAAGTCATTTAATGTATTATCACCTACAAAGTTGTGTTTTTTTATAGGTTTTTTACCCATTATTTTTTCTTTTAAAGATGATTGTTGTGGAACTTCAATTTTTCTTTCAGTGTGTTCTACTATAGTTGGGTTTAATTCATTACGTAAATCTTCTTTAAGTGATTTAATTTCTCTGCGTAACGCATAATCGATTTCTTCTCTAACTACTTTTCTAATTAGATTTTCAAAAGTTTTTGCTTTCATGTTGTTAATTAATGTTTGTTAATAAATATAAAAAATTTAAAAATTAGTTTATCTTTGGTCTATATATTCTTCCTTCATCATTATCCCCATCTGGATCGTCATAAATATAATTACCCAATATATCATACTGTAAGTTTTCTGACTCATCAACTTGACTATTTAAATAATTGTCTACAAGTTCTGTGTTTAAAGATCCATCAGGGGTTAAAAGATCTTCAGGGACACTACTTATAGGAATACATCTTATAATATATTCTTTATAAAATCTTTCTACTAAAGATATAAAGCCATTAACTGATGATAATAATGTATTAAATAGTGCTATAATTAAGGGTATTATATTAAATACAGCTATAACCTTAACTATTGTTTTTAGGGCATAACTAGTATATGTTTTTATAGCTCCTACATATTTTAATATTAAACCTTCTGCTTGGCTTATTTTTTTAATTATAATTTCAGTTGCTTTACCCGATGCGAATAGACCTACAAGTGCTACTAAAGCTAATTTAGCTGCTACTATTATTACTTTTAAAGCTGTTAGTAAAGCTTGAAATATTGCTAATAATGTTGATATTTGTACTAATGATTCTAATATTTTGTCTGTTTTGGTTTTAAGTCTTTCTAATTTTTTAATTATTCCTTCTAATGTATTTTTTCCTTTATTTAAAGACGATAAAGTAATATTTTTAGTTTTTGTAACTATATTCATTACTCTAGCGTCACAACTTTTTGTAAGTATACTTTCTTGTAATTCTGATCTTGTAGGTAATTCTTCTTTAACTTTTTGTATTGCTTTTCCTTTTGCTTGTTGTTTTAAATCTTGAGTTATATCAAATAAAGGACCATCTACCCCATTTTCAATTATAGTTCTAATAGGTGTTAAACCATCACTACCTCCTATCATAGCCCCTACGGTAACAAAAGTACTTACCTTAGATATTTTTTGTGTTATATTATTAAGTTTATCTAAAGATTCTTTAGATTTATTTAAAGTATTTCCTATTACATTACTAGCCATTTTATGTTAATTTTGTAGTTTTACTTTTAAATTGTTTTATATTATCTCTTAAAGCTTGTATTTGTTTTCTTCTTGTAACAAAAGATGCATCATTTAATGGGTTAGGACCTGTAAAACCTCCTGGGGCAGTATATGATACTTTATATAATATGTCATCAATAATACTATCTACAACATCTAATAATCCATTCATACCTCCTAACCATTCATCTAATTCATTTCCTAATACTGCGGGTTCTGTGGGTAGGTTTTTATCTGATTTTAAACCCAAATATATGTTAGGTGTATTAATTACTAATTTACTTTCATTATTATTACTAGTGTCTAAATGAATACTTTTACGTGCACTAAATCCTATAGCTTGATTTGAAAATAATAATATAGAATCACCTTTAGCATTAAATAATAATCTATCTGAATCTATTATTACTTGTTTACCTTTATAATCAATTGTACTTGTTGGTTTATAAGCCATATTATACTATTTTTGCATCAGTTATACCATCTTGGTATTGATCTTTATTTCCTCTTCTTGAACCACCATATAAATTATGGTAATTAGTTGAATTAGAAGCTAATGTTGTTCTTTTTCTTGTTCTATATTCACTATAAGATACATGTACCCAACTTTTTATACTTCTTTCTGGGTATTCCCATATTAATTGATCCCAACCACTTACATTATAGTAAATATAATTATATAATTCTGCTGTTGATAATCCTGGTACTTGTAAATCTATTGCTTCACCATAACAATGTTGAGAATTACCTGAACCTCCTATAACTGGGTTTGTATTTAATTGTATACTTCTATATGCTGAAGTTATTACTAAATTAGGATAAACATCTACAATAGGATCAACAATATTTTCCATTAATTTTGTTAAAGCTCTTATTACTTGAGATTGAGTAGGGGAATTATCAATACCTGGAAAATTATTAATACCTGAAGATGCAGCAGTATTTGACCATATTAAATGTTTTAATTTAAAATGTCTTCCTATAAATTGTTCTATATTCATTTTAATCTACACTTGTTTCAAAATTACTATCTACACCACCTTTATTACTACCTTGACCAGGATTTTTATAATGAGAAGGTAATGATATATTATTATCTTTTTGTATTACTTGGTTATCTGTATTTTTAAGATTTTCAGCTTCGTTTTCAATTTTAGCGTCTTTTGCTATTTCATTTAGTTCTGGTATTTCATTTACCCCTAATGGTATATTTTGAGAACTAAGATCTATATCTGTATTTAATAAAGGAACAGGTTCTCCTATAGCTGTGTCTGATTTCTTTAACGGTCTAGGTTCTAATAAAGATTGTTCTAAAGTTTGTGGTTCTATATATTCGGCATTAAACGAATCCATATAAGGTGATGCTTGTTTAAAATTTCTAATTCTTTGTGTAGAAGTTAAATATATATTTGAACCATCATCACTAATATTTTCTATAGTTGGTAACCATCCTTTTTCATCTAATTTTGATGATTGACCATTTCTTATAATAGTGATAGGATCTCCTGTATTTCCAGTATCACTCCATGTATTAGGATTTGATATATTATTGTTATTATTAGTGGATCCAAATCTTATAGAATTACCAAATCTACCTTCTAAAATCATATCACCTTCATAAGGTAATAAAGGTTTTATATTTGTTTGTTCTTTAAAATATTGTCCTAAATTTATATCTGTTCCTCCATCTGTTACTTGTCTAGATATTCCTGCTTCTGTTTCTTTATAATCATTTGAAGTTTGTTCTGATTCTAGTCCTTTTACTGTTGGTAAAGCATTATGGTGGGGATGACCCCACATATTTACTTGGGGTAAATAATATGTAGATGTTTGTTTACCATCATAAATATTTTTATCATTAGTAGTTAATATTAGTACTATTTCGTTTATTAAGGGATAATATTTTAAATAGGAAAATAAAGGGGAAGCAGTTGATGCGTTTTTAGGAAGTAAGTTTGGGTTATTATTATCTAAATAGGTATAAAATATAGTACCCACAGCATCATAATTACCATATTCTTGAGCCAAAGGGTGATTTATATCTAATATGATATCAAGTACTCTAACAGCTCTTAATCTGTTTTGAGTATTAAATGATATTTGTTCTTTACTTTTTCTTGATCTAACTATTGCCATCTGAATCTGGTGCTTCTAATTGTTTAGGTTCTTCAACAGTTTTAGCTATTTCTTCAGTTAATTCTTGAAGTTGAGCCATTTCGTCTTCTGTTAGTAATCCACCATCACCTGAATTAGCTGTACCTGTAGATAAACGTTGTACAATTGCTGCCATTTTTATTAGTGCATCATCATTTTTTACACTAATTTCCATATATTCTTTAATTAATGGTACTACAACAGTAGCATCACCTAAAGATTGTACTAATGGTTTTAACTCAGATATAAGTTGAGCTAATTGTTTGGCTTTTTTCTTTTGGTTGCCGTGGATGTCTTTCAATAAATCAGAGAAAGAAACATCATCGAATAATACTTGATTTAATGGATCCATACTATTTTGTTATAAATATGGGAAAGTTTAAACTCTTACATACCCTGTTTCGGCGTATTCAGTGTAAAGTCTTTTATATAATTTTTTAAGTACCTTAGTTACTTTAGTAATTACTGGAGTTTCTACACCAGTCATTTCTCTTATGTAAATGTATAATGCTTTTTTGTTAAATATTTCTAAATTTTCTCTTCGTTTAAACAATATATTTACAGCATCACATACTTTTCTATCATGATCTTTTTTAAATAAAGTAAACATATGTTTATCTACATATTCAGTAAAATAATCAATAAAATCTTTTATATCTTGTTTACGTTGATCTCTTCCTAACTGACGTAATACTCCAACATCTTCATCAGCAGCTAATGGGTCTGCTTTTTGTTTTTTCTTTTTATAGTTGTTATTATTATATAATATAAGATAATTTTTACCCACAATAGAAAAATAACTAAATGCTTTAGTACCTCTTTCTGGTTTCCAATAGTCTAATTTTTCTAAGAAAAAGCAACATACTTCATGTTTTAAATCTTCTAATGATTCTACTTCTGTATAATAAAACTTAAATGTGTGAATTAAATTTTCAGCTAATTTATAAAAAGCATAATATATTCTGTCTTTAAAAATACTATCTCTTTCATCTTGATTAGACGAAGCTAAATATTCTTGTATAGCTGCATCTACATCTGATGTAAAATATTGTTTTTTAGATGGTTTTCTACCTCTTTTCTTTTTAACAACTGGTGGGGGAGTAAGAGAACCGGTGGTAGCCGGTTCTGGTTTTTTTTCATTTGACATTTAAGGGTCTATTTA
>Ga0181393_1000301_pt1 | contig 18621 bp, 17 predicted proteins | sample 16SPOviralmetaG_FD_130122 | JGI IMG/M metagenome (GOLD analysis project Ga0181393, IMG submission 130122) | Marine viral communities from the oligotrophic San Pedro Time Series (SPOT) site, San Pedro Channel, CA, USA - 16 SPOT_SRF_2010-10-21 | ecosystem: Environmental > Aquatic > Marine > Strait...
AATAAAATAATAATTATTTTTTAAATATTGGTGTATTTTATATGTTCGAGTGTGTTTTATGTGAGAGAGAAACTTGTTATTTTGCTAAATTTTGCGATAAGTGTCGCCGTATAAAACATTATATAAATCTTTATAATGATAGACCCTATGAGATATTAGATAATGTATTGAGTAGAGATATAGAAAAACAAGGAAATAAAGAAAAGGTCGAGATACAAAAAGAAATAGATACTAAAAAATATAATCTACGTAAGACTAAAAAGCCAAGCGAAATAGATACGGTAGATTAAATCTTACTCTAATATATATATGAGTGCAAAAACATTTAGACAAAAGTTCAATAAAAAACACGGTAAGCCGTTGAATGCCTCTAACTCTATAAGTGAGATAGCAAGATTAAGTAAGATAAGTCTTAAATCGGCAAAGAAGATTGTAGAGAAAGGTGAGGGGGCTTATTTTAGCGATAGGGGTTCAGTTCGACCACAAGTAAAAAATCCTACCCAGTGGGGGATAGCGAGGCTGTATGCGTCAGTATCAAGAGGTAGTAAAAGTAGTAAAGTAGATGCTAAGGAATTAGCCCAAGGAAGAAAAGAATTTAAATCAAAAAGATAGAGGTAATGCCCCATTTACCATAGGATTTTCTAAATCTAAATAATATTCAAATGTCTTACCTGTTTTAGTTTGAGTTATAACTCGTAAGTCTTTATATAATAAGTCGAAGATACTTCTAAAAGTAGAGTATCCATTAATATCAAAGTCTATGTTTATTTTAAACTTATCCTTTTTATCGTCTATTATTTGACGTATCCTACCAGTCCATATCGACATAGGAAAAGATATACCAGCAGACAGAGCATCTTTATTATTAATAATATGTTTTAATACATAGGTCGATATAACTTCTTTTTGTATTTTTTTTAAATCTTTATATTTAACTATACTATCCATATTATAGGGTGTAGTTTAATCTTTAACTAATTTATTTTAAATAATAAAAAAATATTACAATAGTATATAAATGAGCCATATACGAGATAGTAGCCAAACTCTATTAAAAAAAATTGCAGACAATACTAAAACTATGAACTTAAATGTTGATAGTTTAGAAGTCAATACAGATGGACTTGAAGGACTTTTAACTACAGCCAACAACGCTACTCTTCGAGATATTAATAATACTGGAAGCATAGGTGATGGTAGTTCTAATGCTACTTCTGTTAGTTTAGGATATGATAGAAGTAATGGACAAGGACGAGCAATTTTGGTCGATGCAAGTGGTAATCAAAGTGTAAATGTAGTAAGTGGTGGTGATATTTCTACTAAACTTGATAATTTTAGTGGGGCAGTAAATAATACTCATACAGGAATAGGTGATGGTTCAACTCAATTAAGAACTATAGCCTTGGGACACGATAGAAGTAATGGTAAGGCTGTATCTTTTCTTGTTGATGCCGATGGACACCAACAAATCGACGTTGTAGGTGGTGGTTTCTCTTCTACAGGTTTGGCTACATCTGCTCTGCAAACTACTGGTAATACAAGTCTTAGCACTATAGCAGGAGACACAACTTCGATTGATGGTAAAATTACTGCTTGTAATACTGGTGCTGTAGTTGTTTCTTCAAGTGCTTTACCTACTGGTGCTGCTACATCGGCAAACCAAACAACAGCAAATACGCATTTAAGCGAAATTGAGGGAGCAGTAGAAACTATAGAGGGGTGTGTGGGAAGTAATAAAGTAAATGTAAATATTTCTTCTGGTAATATAACAGGTTTCGCCACATCGGCTTTACAAGGGGCAGGATTACCAAGTGCTTTATCAAGCGATAATTTAAAAGTATCCATTCAAGAAGGTAATATAACTGGTTTTGCTACATCGTCAAACCAAACAACAGCAAATACGCATTTAAGCGAAATTGAGGGAGCAGTAGAAACTATAGAGGGGTGTGTAGGGAGTAATAAAGTAAATGTTAATATTTCTTCTGGTAATATAACAGGTTTCGCCACATCGGCTTTACAAGGTGCAGGATTACCAAGTGCTTTATCAAGCGATAATTTAAAAGTATCCATTCAAGAAGGTAATATAACAGGTTTCGCCACAGCGACTTTACAAGGTGGAGGATTACCAAGTGCTTTATCAAGCGATAATTTAAAAGTATCCATTCAAGAAGGGAACATTACTGGCTTCGCAACAGCATCAAATCAATCTACAACTAATACAAAACTCGGCACTATAGAAACAGATATAGAGGCAACAAATACATTATTGACTACTATTGATAATGTCCTTGATGATGCCGAAACGCACCTCGGCTCAATCGACACTAATATTGCTTCAGTAAAAACCGCTGTAGAACTTCTTGATAATGCTGTCGATAGTAATGCTTTAAATGTAAATATGAATATTGCTGGGAATGATGTTGATAGTAATAGTGGTAATAAATCAGCAAATACTCCAAGGGTCGTCATAGCAACTGACGATATTAATGTAGCAAAAATAACATCAGCACACGAACTTACTACAACTCAATTACATAACGGCACAAGTATTAGTGGAAGTGGAGGTAGTGATACTCATTCTACAGTATTTACATTAACACACAATCCAAGAAGTATAACAATTTTCGCAGCCGATAGTAGTGGGGCTGGGTCAATAACTGGTGATAATATATCCATATCGCCTATGGTAAGTATGGATAATTCTACCTTCTTTGATTTAAGAACTGCTCTTGGCGTAGGTGGTGGGTCAATAAATCAATTGACGGTTAGTAGTTTATTAAGAGAAAGTATAGTAGTAATAGAAAATTGTAGATTTAAATTTTTAAAGGTAAAGATTACCAATAATGCTGGTGGTGCTATAAATTTTGATAGTTTTGTTTGTTTTTAATAAATCCAAAATAATATGTTTGATAATAGTATAATATGAGATTAATACGTATGGTTAGTGAAGACCCACACGGACATTTTGAGAGTATATTTGATACTGATATAAAAGTAAAAGCAGGAGAGCAAATCGCTCTACAATCAGCATCGTTCAGCGAACAAATTAATACTTTAAGTATCGATGCGAGTAGTAATGATTTAAGTTTTCAGTTCAAATCAGGGACAAGTGTAGATATAAAACTTACCGAAGCCGATTACGATAATACAAACAAAGATGATTTATTCAACGATATAACAAATAAGTTAAATGCTGGTTTAGTTTTCGCCGCTGGTAAAGCGATGGGTCTTAATTTTTTGGCTGTTAAAGATAATGCGACTGATAAAGTTAATATAGGCTATATAAGAAGTGATTTTTTAGATGTCCAAAGTAGAGTAGCACGAAGTCAAGGGGCTTATGGAGTGCAGGGTGGAACAGTTTTGATGGAGAGTTTATCAAGAAAACTTCAATCAACTATCGCATCTACGACTGATGATAGAGTAAAATATTATGCAGAAATACCTTGGGCTGCTAATGGTGGCGGTATGATGTGGAGAGTTCAAGTTTGTAATTTTGTAGATACTGGTAGTATCACCACAAATGGTTTTGAGATAGGATTAAGTGATATATCGCCTGATGACCCTACTAATGGTTGGGCTTCAAAAACATCTATGTCTAATGCTGATAAAACTTATGCTGTTAAATATCGTGGGGCAGGCGACCAAATACAATTTACCTCTACACCAACATCAGGATACCAAGATAGTGGATTTACACCAAATAAATATGATAATACTGCGAGTGATGATAATGATATAGTTGAATTCCATTTAAGCGAAAATAAATTAAAAGCGGTTAGATACAAAGTTGTAGGTGGGACATCATCGACAGATGAGATATTTAATATAGATTACCCACAAGGCACAGCCCTTTACCCTTTTTTAATTTTGCACGGTTCAGTTAATAATATTAAAGTTAGAGGTGCAGTTCATTCAATAGACCCATTTATGCCTTTACCCAGCCCAAACAACGATAATACTAAAGACGACTTCCATATAGACCACGCTGATATGGTAGGGACAGCACCAAGTTTTAATGGAGGAGCAGGTAATACTGATAATTTATTAAGTATGAGTGTTTCTCTCGCAGAATTTTTTGGTTATGAAGCAAACAATATATTCGGTCAAGGTGGTGCAAATTTCTTTTTTGAAGCAGAGCGTATCTTCTTACCAACCTTAAGTAATGTTTCTTTTATGATAGAACTATCATCATTACAAATAGAGAGTTATAATTCAGCCACTGGGCAACGACAAAATATAATCGCAGCAGTCCCCCAGCAAGTTCAAGGTATTCAAGGATTAGTAGAATATGAACCAAATAATTTATACTTTATTAATATTTTAGAAAGCACCTTACTTCGAACTCTCAAAGCAAGAATTTTAAGAATAGATGGTTCAAGAGTTTTACTAAGTGGATTAAGTGTTCTAACTTTATTAATTAAATAATACTTCGTAATATATGAGCGAAGGAGATTTAGTAGATATGGCTAAACATTTTAAAGATGTAGTTGAGGCTAAAGACGAAGAAATACTACAACTTCAAAAAAATATTATGCTGATATATGGTCTTATACGAGCGACAGATGAGAACTTTGACGACCTACAATTTATATCGTTGATTCGAACATATTGTTCGAACTTCGTTGAGGATATGATAGAAAAATAATAGTCTATTATATAAATGAGCGATAAAGAAGTAGTTGAAGCCCCCCCAGTTGTAGAAGAACCTGTAGAAGAACCCCCAGTTGAAGCACCAGTTAAGCCTAAAAGAAGACCGATGACTGAAGAAAGAAAAGCACAGATGCTCGAGAATTTGAGAAAAGGTCGTGAGACTGCAAAAAAAAATAGAGAATTAAAAAAGCAAGGAGTAGAACCCCCACCTAAGAAACCTAAAGCAAAGAAGATGGAGATAAAAGAAGATATAGTAAATACCCAAGTTCAAGCAGAATTAAATACTGATTTATCAAATGTATCTATTATGAACTCAATAGAAAGTTTAAAGAAAGAAATTGCAGATTTGAAGAAAATGCCGAAGACTGATTTTCAAAGCGAAGAAATAAAAGCACTAAAAGAAGAATTAAAAGAATTAAAATCCAGTAATAAAAAACAAAAAGAGGCACTTAAAGAACCAGTTAAAGAGTTGGTTGCTGATAAGCCACCAATATCAAACCCTATAAATATACCACAAGCACCAGCCGCCATATCTACATATATACCTTCAGTATGGTCGCAATTTAAATAGATTTTAATTTATATCCTACAAATACATTAGTATATTCTTTATTATCTCTTTTAATACGAGGTTTAAAGATTTTTGATAGAAATAAATTTTGAGTTATTTTAGTTTTAAAATGTTTAAACTTCCATTCAGCATCTCTTTCTTTTAAAGTTAGTGATTGGTAAAATTCACTACCTCTAAACTCATCTTCATAAATTTTTTTAAGTGGTATGATTGTTTTTTTTTCTTGTTCTACTGGGTCTTCTTCATAAGTTTCATTAAACCAATTATAAAGGTCATCACTATTCATTAAAAATTCTTTAGACCTATTTTTAACTGCTTCGGCTATATACATTTTACCATCATCTCCTCCATCTTCACAGATTACATCAAACCAAGCACATTTCATTTTCTCCATCCACATACTATTTTTATATAGAGGATTTGCTTGATATACACCATTCTCTACATCGATATCTTCTTTATTCATAGTAAATCTATTACTAAACAATAAATCTATAATTCTTCTCACATTACAATATAGGGCTTGGTCGCCACTAATTCTTGGTTTTATATTACATTCAATTACATTAAGACAACATAGAAGAATACGCACATCTACGCTCATATAATTACCACGTGTTTTATGGTATTTATTGTCGGATAATTTTTTCATATTACCAGCATTAATTTTTTCATTCTTTTCAGGCTCACTATATATAATTGCTCTTCTTGTATGCATATCGTAAAAAGTGGTATTATTACTTGTTTTAATTTTTTCAGTAAGAAACGATGTTTGAGTAGTTGTCCCATAATTACCAAGAACTATTTGCATATTATCTAAAACTACACCTTTACCATTAGAACCTGAACCATTAAAATAGACAAAGTAGGGAGATTGTTCGCCCCAACACATTTGTTTTAATATACTTAACAAAGTTTTATAATGCTCGTCGATAGGTTGTATTGTTTTAAGAAGTGCACGTATTTCTTCTTTATCTTTATCATTAGATTTATAATAGTCATATCCACAATCAATAGAGATATAATCATACTTCGATGAAGTTTCTTCTTTACCAGTTTTAAGATTTATACAACAGTTCTTAAAAACAAATAATTCTGGTCTATGTTCGTTCATTTTGTAATCTTTAATATCACCGTTTATTTTCCAAACAACGGCTTTGGCTATAGTAGTTAGATTAGCCCACATATTAACTTTTTTTAATGATTTAGCACAAGTTTCGACTGCCTTTTTCTTTTCTTCTAAATTTTCACCCAAACATTTTTTTAATTCTAATTTTAATTTGGTTTGTCTTGTTTCAAATATTTTAGTAAGATTTTTATTTATACTAACTATTAAATTACCATTATCGTAGGGGTGATTTAAAGTCCATATTGTAGAGTTATCGTTCCATATATATAGCCCACTCTTATCATTAATTAAATTATCCCCTATAACATCTAAATAAGTTTGGGCTAAATTAAAATCCGTATATTCAAGATTGCGTGAGTAATACTCTCTAATGTCGTAATATTTTTGAGAATTACTTAATTTTGAATAATAGGCTACTGTCCCAAAAGAACATAGTTTATTATCATCTCTTTTACTTTGAGTTTTAATAGTTTTTATAACATCGTCTTTACCTTTATATTTATCACCACCTCTTTTAGAAAATCTATCGCATAACTCTATATCTTTAGTTGAATTGTAAATACCCCATACTATACGCAACCACCAATCTCGTTCAATTGCATACTTGGGTGCTATATTATCTACAATATCTCGCAGTTCATTATTAAATATATCGTCGGGGGCTTCTTCTTGACTTGGGGCAACTTCAACTTGCTCCACTTCTTCTTCTTCTTCTTCACTTTCTTCACTTTCTTCACTTTCGCTATATTCTTCTGCAACTTCTTTGATAAGATTGTGATACTTTTGATAATTGTTAAAAGTATCAATTGACCCAGTATAATATTTTAAAGTAGTGTTTCTTGTTTCAAATAGAGTTTGGTAGATTAAATCATACCCCACTTTATCTTTTAAATCAGTTTTAGTAGTATGTTTATCGTCTGGGTGTTTATTAAAATAGAAGTGGGGCATATTATTTCTATTTGATAAAGTATAGTTATTCTTACCAAACTCTATAAAACTTCTATGTATCGCACTCTGTTTATCCACATCTACTATTACTAAATTAGAAGCATTACAATTAATACATATAGAGTTATAAGTTCTTTTCTTTAATTTTCTCGAGTCGTGATTGTAATAACCTTTTTTACCAGTCTTTTTATTTATATAAGTGAATGGGGTTCTTATTTCCTCCATAGTCATTTCCTTCCAACCATCAGGCATATTATACGCCTTTTTATCAAACCCACTTGGGTGGTTATTCTTTGTTTTGTTTAATTCAATAGTCATATAAACATAAGTCCAACCCATCTCATCACAAATGTCCTCTATATATTTCTTATTCTTTAATTTTAACTTCGTCTTTGTTTTTGTCGTCATTTTTACAATATAGATAATTTAATCTTAAAATCAATTTTTTAATATTATTTTGTATAATTCAAAAAGGGGGGTAAAGCGGTGTGAATTATACCTCAACCACAGACCCTTTTATAAAATCAATCAGCAATATATATTTTATATTTTTTTTAAAATGGTCTGTGATATTTACTAATTTTACCCCCTTTTCCCCCCCTCATTTTTACTACTTATTCTCTCTATAACTATTACATTATTACTATTTTTATAACATATTTATAGGTTATTATTAGTAATAAAATATATAATATATATTATTATGGATAATTCTAATATAAGTGAAGAAGATATGATTAGTAAGATACAGGCGAACAAGCCAAGATTAAAGTTAAGTAGTGTAAAAAGTTATATATCTAAATTAAAAAATATTAATAAACAATTAGGTAATGAGAACTTACTGGACTTATCCCCACTTACAGATAAATCTATTATTGATGAATTTATTAAAGACAAGAGTTTTAATACTCAAAAAACTTATTATGGGACTGTGGTTTCTCTACTTAAGTCTTTACAAGATGACGATGAGTTCGATAAAGTTATAAGAGAATATCAAAAAGATATGCAAAAATATATGAAGGAGGCTCAAGCCAAAGAAGAAGAACAGAAAAAAACAGAGAAACAAGACAAGAACTGGGCTACACTCGAAGAATTACGAGGTGTAATTGATGATATAAAGAATAATGTAGATAGTAAAGGTTTATTTAGTAAAGAAGATTTAAGTAAAAAAGAGTTCCACGAGATACAGAAATATATAGTTGGTAGTTTATATTTAGCAGATATCCATAACAATCCACCTCTTAGATTGGACTATGCCCCTATGAGAATAATGCATATAGAAGAATACAAAGCAGACCCCCCAAAAGAAAATGCTTTAGTTATAGTTAATAAAAATAAGAAATTTTTTGAATTAGTCGATTATAAGACTAAAGAAACTTATGGTATTAAAAATTATGTAGTAGGAGAAACTTTGAATAAAATTTTAAATAAATGGTTAAAGGTAAATAAGTCCAAGTATTTACTTTTAAACAATAATGATAAACCTATGCAAGGTGTAGATTTATCCAAGTTGATTATGAGAATATTTGAACCTTTGAATAAAAAGATTGGTGTATCTCTACTTCGACATATTGTAATAAGTCAATTATACCCAGCCGATTTAAAAGCAAGAATGAGGACTGCTGAACTTATGGGACATTCTGTCGCCCAGCAGTTCTTATACGCTAAAAAATAAAAAATAATGTAGGTTATATTTATAATGCCCCCAGATAAATTTGCTAAATCAAAAGAAGGTTTATTTAGTGGAGAGTGGTTCAGCGACCTCTCAATAATGACTTCAATATTAGACGAAGTTAAATTTTATAGTGGGACTGATAGAAGAAATTTATTAAGTAAAAATGGATTAAAAGCCCCAAGTCGTGATAGTGGTTCTATGTTATATGGGACAACTTGGCGTGGGTATTTAACACCAACAAGAACAAGAACTAAAGATGAAGAAACTGGACTATATAAAACAAAATGTTATGATGAATACCCCCACTTAAAAGGTATTTTTAGAGAGTTTGCTAATAAACACTTTCCAGAATTTAAATGGGCTCAAGTTCAAATGAATAAAAATTATCCTTGCCCCCCTCATCGTGATTCGACTAATATAGGAGAAAGTGTATTAGTATGTTGTGGCGAGTATGAGGGTGGTAAGACTGCTATAGATAAAGATAAAGTTATAATGAAGTATGACCCTCGGTGTGAGCCAGTTAAATTTGATGGTAGTAAGTATTTGCACTGGACAGAACCATTTGTTGGTAAAAGGTATTCGTTGGTATTTTTTAATAATAATGTTCGTAATAAATAATGGATTTTGTAGTCGCAATCCCAACTTATAATAGACATAAAACTATATTAAAACAAACACTAAAGTTTTTAGAGTTAAATGGTATTGATAAAGAGAATATTTTAATATTTGTAAAAGATGGTTTCCAGTTCCAAAAATATATGCAAGTAGGCTTAAATGATTATAAGTTTGTATTCACAGGTCAAGATGGTATAAAGAATACGAGAAACTTTTTACAAGAGTTCTTTTATTTTAATAACACACACGGAGATTTTGTATTATATTTAGATGATGATATAAACGAGTTAGTCCAAGGACTACAAGAAAGACCAGTAAGAAATTTAGTAGATATATTAGCCGAGATGGCGGAGAAGATGTATGAAACTGGTTATAATATTTGTGGTATAGCCCCATATAATAATGGGTTCTATCTACAACCTAAAAAAACAGATTATACAACCACATTAAAATATATATGTGGTGGATTTAGATTTGAATATATAAGAAGAGATTTACCTTTATTAAAATGTTCTATGGGTCAATTTGAAGACCAGCAGTTCAATTGTGAATATTTCTTACGAGATGGAGGTGTATTAAGAAATAATACGATAGGTATTCAAACAGACCACTTCCAGCCTGAAGGTGGTATAACAGAGCAAGTGGGTGGATACGATGCTCGACAAAAATTAATGCATTCAAATATGGGCTTAATGAAAGGTCTGTATGGCGATATGGTTTTACTTAAGAAGAAGAAATGGGGCTATGACGTTGCTTTGAACCGACATTTTAAATTATCTTCATAAAATTTTTATCCAAGTATAAACCTTGTTTTCGTGTATTCGAATAATTAATAGCGATAAAGTCGTGTTTCTCTTTAAGATGTTCCTTCATCATAGACTTAAATTCTTTTTTCGAATCAAGATAATTATTCTCATCGCAAACAGTATCTAACTGTCTATCGTTCATAGTAAAAAGAATTGCACCAGAACAATTTGTTCTACAAACTGGCGAGATATGACTATAGTATTGCGAAGTAATAATTACGCTTATGGCGTGTTTTCTACCATTACAAAATATTTTTTGAACCATATTATAAAGACCTCTACGTAGCGAACCATCAAAACTTAAGTCATCTAATACTATAAGTTTATTTGTAGCCCTTCTACTCAATATCATTTCTGTTTCGTATTCTTCAGTTAGTTTCTCATATAATAATCTTAAAAATTCATTATCGAACTCAGTATAGATATTAAGGTCAGGTATTTTTTTCTTGGCTACTAAATACTCTAACTTATAATCGTTTATCATAGGACTAAACAAGTAGATATTACGACCTACAAAATCCTTATTATAAAAATCGTCGCTGGTAAGTATTCCAGTCAAAAAATCCGTTTTACCAGCCCCAGTTTTACCTACGATAATTAATCGCATACTTAAATTAAATAGAAGCCCCTTGTCGGTTGTGTTCTTATCTCCTTTATCTTTTATTCTTTGTAAAGTTAATTTTTTAACCATAATATTAATATAATATAATATATTAATAATGGATAATATAATATCATATCAAGACCAACTTTCTAAGTTTGGTGCTGGACGCCAAGCAGTTAAAGACAAAGCAAACCAAGAACTCGAAGAAAAAAGACAGAAATTAAGAGAATTCACAGACCCTTTTGAACAGTTGGGTATAGATGATTTTAGTGATTTATTCAAAGTTGGTGTAAAGTCAGTAGGTAAAAAATTATTAAGTAAAGTAGGTTTAACCGAAGAGAAGGCTAAACAATATAAAGATGCCTTTGATAAGAATGGGGCTAAAGGTGTTATGCAAAAATTAGCAGAAGATAGACCACAGTTAGGTAGTAAATCAGTTCCTCAAGTTGGAGCAAGAGAACCACTACAGTTATCAGGAGATATAGATACGAGTGCAAATGTAGAAGATTTATTACCAAAAGAGTTTGATGCTATAAAAGGCACAGCCAATAGAGCAATTAAAAGTGAATTATCAAATTTAGAACCGATAGATAGACTTAACTTTGCTTCTAAATTTAATGAGTTAAAATCTACAGCCAACTTTGCTGGAGATATAGGATTAAAACAGCAGTATAATCTACAAGCGGCTCGTAAGGCATTAGACTTCGCCCAAGGTGGCGGTGAAGCCGAAGAAGGTGCTATATCTATCGCAAGTATGAAACCAACTGATTTTAGAGAATTACAGCCTATTCTTAAAGGTTCTATTGAAGCAGAAAAAAGCCAACTACACCCAGCATATAGAAGTGCTTTTGATAATTTAATGAATGATAGAGTGGCTACAAAAGGAGATATACCAGATGATTTATTAAGAAGTAAATTTAATCTTCATCAAGAAGCGAGGTCGTTAGATGATATTAAAAACTTAAGTCCAAGTGAATTAGCACCTCTACCTGATGTTGAAATGAAAAGCCCAAGTAGTATAATACAACAAATCCAACAGGCAGGTCAAAGTGTAAAAGACCAAGCCTCAAAAACTTTACAACAAGTAAGTTCAATAGGTAAAACTACTGCTGGAGATGCTAAAGATTTTGAAGATGGAGTGATAGGTCAAGCGAAGAAGAGTATTACTAATGTATTTAAAACTGGTGAAAATATAGGTAGTTCTGTAGGCAAAACTTTAGATGCTACTGGTGAGAGTGTAGGTAAAGCAGTATTAAAGAGTGGCGAGAAGGGACTTGAAGATGCAGGTAAAATTGCGACAGCGGCTGGTGGCGAAGAAGATATAATAGGAGACGTAGTTGGTGCTGGTGTTGGACTAGCGACGTTCCTCGGTGGTATCTTTGGTGCACGCCATATACATAAAGCACCATTAGAAGCAGCCTCTAATTTCTCATATCAAATGGGAGCATAGATTTTTTTTAAATTCATTTTTATTTTAAAATTTTTTCTAAAAGATAAAAGGTAGAAAAAAATATATTAGTAGATTATATAGAATGGACGCTCAATTTAAAATACATTCAGTTCAAGCCGAAAATATCACCCCAACAAATAATCTTTTAGACTTCGATATACCAGCAGGAGAAGTATATGACTTTACTAAAAGTTATATTTCTGTTAATGCGAGAATGACTGGGTCAAACGCCCAAGCCAATCATGCAAACGCCATTTTTAATGTAGGTGGTAAATTCAATCAAGGTCAAGCCGATACATCAAGATATATGAAGAGTAATATGTTAGTAAAGAATGCTCGTCTTAATTCTGCGATGGGTGGTAAAGTAGAAGAGTTGCGAGATGTTAATATTTTAAGAAGTTTTTTAGATAATGTCTATGAGCCTCAAAGTGTATTTTTAGGTAATGAATATAATAATCTTATGCCGATTAGAACTTATGAAAAGTTTGGTTCAGTATCCCCACTTGTAGATTTAACTTGTGAAAGTGGTGATAGTTCAAGATATATTGATAAAACTATTAAAATTCCTTTGAGTGATATTTTGAATGTAGGTTCAGTTCAAAAGTTCGACACACGAAGACTTGGTAAATGTCGTCTTAATCTCGAGTTAGATTTAGGCACAGATGCAGCCCCAAAACTTACCGCTGATGGGGCTAACTTTAATAATGCTTACTATGGGACTGAAAATAATGGTTGTTTATTAAATATTACTGCAGGTGGCAGCGACGTAAATTTAACTTCAGCCGTTCTCGCACGTGGCGGAGGCACGGCAGCCAAAGTTTATGATGAAGATTTTGCAGAACATCTTGGATTTTATATTGGTTGTGCTGTAAAAACTACAAATGGTAAATTAGATGGGACAGCAGGAGATATGGCACAAGCCTTCGCCACTATTACTGATATTACTTATGCCGAAACTACAGGTCAAATTACTCTTACATTCAGTAATTCGTTGGGCACTATCCCAGCAACTAAAACAACAGCGGATATTAAACTTCAGCCGAGCGATGATAATGAAATTACAACCAAATCTATTACTTTAAGTCAAGCAGAAATAGTATTACACGCTTTAGGTTCATCTAATATAGGTCAAGTTCCCCCACAACTTAATTATACTACTTATTCACTTGAGCGAGATAATGGTAGTGCTAATACAGCATTTAAAAGACAATATGAATGCGAACCTTCTGCTATTAATGCTATTGTTCTTTTAAGAGGACATAGTGATTTAATCTATCCTAATAATTTACCAGATAGCACGAGAACTGCAATTAATAATGAATTAACTACCGATAGACAAGTTGATTCGTATAATCCAATCTTCTTTAATCAATTGAATAAATTAGCACTCAATCAAGGTAGAGAAATTAAAAATGTTATTGGTAAAAATTATGTAAAGAATGCCCCAGCGGCGAGTGTGGATAGAGGTTCTATTGCTAATGATGGCTCTAATTTATCTTACTTGGTTGAACCATTACCTATTACAAATGGTATGAAGTTAGTTGAATTTGAAATTAACGATGCTGGTGGTTCTCAAGATATTAGTGTATATAAAGAAGTTTTAGCCTCAATATAATTTTTTTTTATTTTGTGTTTTGTTTAGTCCATTTTTAATATTACAAAAAATTTATTAAAAATAATATGTTTATTAATAGTATAAATATGAGCCAACCTAACATCATCTACCATTCCGTCGAGCCTGAAGCCAACCGTAGCACCTATAGTCAGTTTAACACGGTTGATTTTGTAATAAATACAGATAGAAATTTAATCGCCAACTCTATAAGAGTTGAAGGTAAATTAAGTGTAAAAAGCGATGGCACAACAAGAGCCGTTATGACCGATAGAATACATTTAAATAAAAGGGTCGGCATACACGCTATAATAGAAGGAGCAAGAACCCAAATCGGTTCAGGTAGAATTATCGAAAATATAAAAACGGATTATCCTCGCTATGTCCATATGGTTCAATCAGCCACTCTTTCGCCTGACGACTACTATGCTGGTTCTCAACTTTGCGAACTTAAAGCCCCTTCTACTGATGCGGCTGTAGGATACTGTTGTGGTAAAAGCGACCTTACAAATGCCCCAGCCTTCGAAGATATTGATTTCTCATTCAAACCTTTAATATGTGTTAATAGAATGACCGATGACTTACAGATGAGCCGTGTAGGTAATGAAATGAGATTAAGTTTTAATTTAAATAGAATGGAGAATGTCTTATCAGGTATAGGACAAGTAGCCGCCACCACTTATGAAATAAGTGAATTAAGATTAACATACAGAACAAAACCACCTGCTTCAGTTCCAGTAGTTCAAATGAATTCTGTTGTAGATGTAAAAACAGTTCTTCAGTCTTCTAATACAAATTTCTCAACTCGAGTTCCAGCCATATGCAATTCTGTATCAGTTTCCTTTTTGAAAAATTCACGAGAGAACGCTTTACACTTCGATAATCACGCTTTAGAAAGACCACCTCTGTTAGATGAAGTCCAGTTTCTCTTCAACGATGCTACTAATAAATTAGTTCAATACCAGCAAACTGACTATGGAGAATATTTAGATGGTTATTTATCATCTCTTCGCACTCAAGGCGTCCATTCAGCAAATCCAAATTTAGTTAAAGGTAATTCAGTATTCGGTTTGGGATTACCATTCAACGGTGAAGTGGATTTATCAAATCAAAAAATATCAGTTCAATTAAAAGCGTCAGGTATTAGTAATGTAAATCAATATACTATGTTTTTATATTTCCATAGTCTTTTATCGCTTTAATAAATTTTTAATTAAAAATAAAATCTTCTAAAATAGTATAAATATGAGTTTCTACAGTAGCCAAGATGTAAAAAATATGCTTTTAGAGCCTTCAGTCCATAATGCTGGAGATAGAACAGAATTCCGTATCCACGGTGATGTTCTACCATCACTTAAACTTTTAAATGCTGGTCGTTTTGGTGATGCGACTACAGAAGTTAATAGTTTGGTAGGTGCTTTAGCAGGTATCAAAAATATTTTTATTTATGATGGACGTGTAGAAATTACAGCCATACGTAATTTTAACCACACTATGAGTTTTAAAAATCTTATGCAAAACAATCACCACAATAGTGATATAGGTAGATTTTTAAAAAGACATAAAGTAGGTTTCCAAAATCAATATCACGATGATAATGCGAGATATGAGAGAGAAACTATAATTAAGAATGATGTAGTAAATACGATGCCAGCAACAGATACTTTAACAAATAAAGTTAGAACTTATTTTGATTTGAGAGAGGCTTTTGATATGCTCCAAAAAGTCCCTGTTTTAAGTGATAAGGTATTTAAAAATTTAAGAGTGGTTCTTGAATATACACGAGTCGCACAAGAAGCCGTAATGAATACAACTAACGCAAGTGAAAATTGCAGACCACTTCTTGGTGTTGATAGAGTAGTAAATCCAGTTGTCGCCTCTAATCTTGTTAATAGTTTAAGTGTAGTTCAGTATGAAGATATTGAGAGCGATAAAGTTATAGTCCCTGCTACTGGTGGTGCTAATATTACTGCTGCGAGTCGTAAAGTATTAGGTTTTAATGGTAAAATTGTAAATAAATTAAGAATAAGAAAGAATTTTAATACAGTAGCCAGTAATTTAAACGGTCAGGCTGTAAGAGGTTTAGGTGTCTATGAAAGTCTTAATTGTCTTAGTGAAGTATTCCAGTTAAATATTAATGGACGACCTTTGTTCCCTCGTGCTGGTATTGAAGGTGAAAATCGCCGACTTGCTATGTTGGTAGATACTCACGGTGAGATTAATTTATATGAAGATGCCGTCCAGCCTTTACACGCAGATTATCCAAGAGGTCAAACAGTTTTCCCTGCTGGTAAATTAGATTTCTTTTGCACTACTATTGCCGAGAGAGTAAATGAATTCCAGTTAGATTATACGAGAACTGGTAAGACTGATACTACTGTGCCTTCAAGATATAATGATGCTTTAGAATTAACTTTAACTGCTAATGTAGCGAAAGTTCTTCAAATAGGCAACGGCACATATCAAGTCCAATATGCCTAATTTTTTTTGTAATTATTTTTTATTTTATTATTATATTATGGATACAACTATAATAGAATTAAGACAATCTAATGCAACATCAGTTAATACTAATATTAATCCCAGTAGCGGTCAGTTGGCTTCTGCCGATTATAATTGCACCTTTGACCCACCTATTACTCTTAATGATGGCGACCAAGTATCTATTAAGAGTGTTTTTTTGGATACACGCACTCAAGGTGCTGGAGATGGTAGGATACACATAGACGAAAGTAATAACAAATTTGATATTCAAAGTATATTATACCTTACAAATTATAGAGGTGATGCTACAGGTGGATATGATACTAATTTTACCTTTAATGATGCTACTGGGGCATCAGCCGACAGAAAAAACCACCCTGATGGATTTAAATATGTAATGGCTTATAATGTTGCACAAGCCAGTAGTAATGCTTGTCTTGAATTAACAGAGTTAATAATTAAGAAAGGCTCACCACCACGTAAAAGAGAGCAACTTAATAGTTCTTTATTATTTACCGACCCTAATGGTAAAAATATATCTGTCCCCATCACTATACCAGCCTCATCAGCCCATAATGCCGATTTAGAAGTAAGATTAAATGATGGGACGAGTGCAGGAGCACCATTAAAAATACATTATCAATCTACAAAAAGCCCCCCTGCAACTACATTTGACCCATTTGATATAACTTTTAGCGACCCACAACATATCGCTAATGGTGGTATATCTCTTGAGCCAGATTTTAATGACCCACCTTATACCAATCTTGCTGGGACGGCAGGACAGGTCATCGCTGATGATAATTTCCAACCATATTTAATAAGAGTTTCTTTTGATATTCCTAATGGTGATTATGAACCAGCCAGTTTAGCAAAATTAATAACCGATAATTTAACTACTGAAGCATTCTCACAGAGCGAAACTACACCCATAAACTTGGCTACAACTGTTCCTAACTTTTCCCCTAAAATCCAAACAACTGGGACATCACAAGATATATATACTGGCACAAACTTCCCTACTAAAAATCCCTATTTTACATCAGTATCACAAGTAAGAACAGATGCCGATTATGGTTTTACTGGGGCGAGTAATGAAGTATTTTTTATAGCAGAAGACGGTTTAAGTGTTTTACAGCCTATAAATAATCCATCAAGAGATTATATTATTGGTGCTAATCAAATGACTTTACAATTTGACCCAAATTTAAATAAGTTTCTTTTTACATCACAGCACAGCGAAATTATATCGAGTGTGAATGGTGCTGATACTGGTGGCTTACAGTTTAGACAGTTAGGGGCTACAGGTAAATTCTTTTTAGCCTCTCAACATTCAGGCGTAGCATTCCATTCATTCCCTAACACCGATAGTGGTAAAATCTGCCAAAAGTTATTATTTGAAGATTTAGGTTTTGATAATAGTATATTTATTAATACACAACCTATAGACAAAGCATCTTACGGTAGCCCTGCAACAATTACAGATACAAGAAGTTTTATCACTCATATAAGAGAAGGTCAAAATACTACTGGAGGATTACGTAGTATAGATGCATTCTTCCAAAAGACCGACACCACTTATGATGTAGCATCAACTATGGTAGATAAATTTATACAGACCGAAAATATAAATTCTATAGTTGGAGATAAGACCCAAAAGGCTGGGGACGGAGGTGAATTATCAAATGGATATTTCTTGGTTGAATTAAATGGATTACCCAATCAAAAAGTATCATATTCTCAAAATAGTAGTAATATGAAGGCAACCAAAAGTCAAGCCATAAAGTCGATAGTAGGGCGATACTATGCTACAGCGGACTACACAGAAGATAGTGGGACAGGTAGCATACCATACATATATTCAGGTGTGCCTATGTATTTATCAAATTTAAATGTTCGAGTCTGCGACCCTGATGGGACACCTTCAACCGCATTAGGCACAGATAATACTGTATTTATAGAAATAGTAAGTCAAAGACCACAACCTGTCCCACAGATTGACGACAAAAAATGACCACAGAATTGACCACAAAAGTTCGATAGTGGTTCGTAAAAAAAAATTGATTTGTGGATTAAC
>Ga0181393_1000303_pt1 | contig 18607 bp, 21 predicted proteins | sample 16SPOviralmetaG_FD_130122 | JGI IMG/M metagenome (GOLD analysis project Ga0181393, IMG submission 130122) | Marine viral communities from the oligotrophic San Pedro Time Series (SPOT) site, San Pedro Channel, CA, USA - 16 SPOT_SRF_2010-10-21 | ecosystem: Environmental > Aquatic > Marine > Strait...
AATAATCAATTACTATATGGAAACGATGGTAACCCTATTATTTTAGAAAAAAGAAAAGTAGGAGATTACTACAGAAAAAGCCCTAAAATGGATCAATTCATGGCTGCAAATGAAGCATACGGAATTCCAAGATATACTTTCTTAGATCCAAATTCAAGTGAAGGTGCAGGACAAGCTGCAGGATTATTTGGTAATAATGCTTCTGCAACAGCAGAAGGAACAGCGGCACGTGATGCACAAATGTCTTACGCTAGATTTATTGGACAAGGATTAGACACAATGGCAGATGTTATCATGCCTATATTAATTCAAAACAAAGATGTGTTAGCTGGTATTACTGGAGAAATTGGTAGACTTGCAGCAGGACCAGCAGCTGCGGTTGAACAAATATCTAATGCAGTTATGAACGGTTTAGGAGGTCAAGGAAAACTTAACGAAATGTATAATTCTCAAGTAGATTCAATGATAGATAAGAATTGGAAACAAGGGGAAAGATACCAAGGTTTCGCAGTTTTAGATTCTCCTAACTATTTTATGAATATTAACGGAAAAGAAGTTGGATTTTTTATTGATGCAGAAAACAAGTATGGAAGAAATGCTAATGCTCAATACGTAAACGGAAAACAAGTAGAGCCAGGAGAAGCAACTTATTATGCAACGCAAGATGGTTTAACTAGATTACTACAAAATCCATATCAAAATCAAATGATTACATTTGAAAATACTTTAGGTTTAATGTTATCAAGAGACAGACAGCCAACAGGTCGTATGTTAGCAGACATCATGAAAAGATCATTTGAAGACACCAAAATGACAGGACTTACTGGTAGATCAGCAGATCCTTACAAAGTTATAAGTAACTATGCATTTATCTTTAAGGAACTAAAAGCCCACCGTGAAAAAGCATTAGGGTTTGCAGGATATACTAATGACGTTGCAGAAAGCACACAAAATGGAGGAGCAAAAATATATGCTCCAAGTGAATATAATATAAAAGGCATGGATAAATTTGCTAGTTTGTATTATCAATTAAGAAATAATAAAATAGATGGGTATCGTTATGCTGCCCATAATATTGGAACAATGGACTACGGAGCGTGGTTGCAATCTGTAGGAGGAAATTTACAACTTGATAACGCAGAAAATAATAAATCAACAGAAGACATTACTAATGATATTATGGAGCAAATGAAATAATGGCAGAGAAAAAAAGTAATAGCAGTGTAGATTTATTTAACACAGCTTTCGCCCCTATAACACAAAAGATTTCTTTAGAAGGTACAGGGATGAAAGACACAAAAATTGCAGGTAGAACTGATGGAGAAATTCCTTACACCCAAGCGCAAGATAAAATTAATAAACAAAATCAATTTTTTGATCCTTATGTAGATGCATTAACAGCAGTACCGACAGCTGCATTTAATGCTGTTGTTCCTGAGTCTTGGAGAAGAGGTCAAACAAATAGATTTATACAAACAAAAGAAGACATAGCGCAACAAAAAGCTCAACAAGAACAAGATAGATTTTTTAGATTAAGAAATGATCGTGTAAAAAATAATCTTTTTAAAATAGCAACAACAGCAAAAAATAAATATGTACAAACTGGCGATAATAAATTTTTAGACCTAGCTGTAGAAGCAAAAAATAAAATATTTGCAGCTGAAGGTGTAACTGATGAAACATTTGCACAACCGGGCAATGAAGAGTTTAGAGGCATGCGTGATTCTGCAGGTCTTTTTACTAACAGCCCTGACCCTTTACCTATTGTAGAACTTCATGCAAAAATAATTGGAGGAGGTGCAGGTTCATATTTTGGTGATAGAACTATGCAAAAAAACTTTCTTAAAGATGTAGCAAAAGGTGCAAAAGGATCTAAAGGTAACTGGCTTAAAAGAGCAGCTGGCGCTGTATTAGGAGGAGCAAGTAGTGTAGCAGTTGCTGATTACGGATATGAAGTAATGCTAGATATTATGGATCAAGCAGGACAAGCAAAAGCAATTGTAAACGATCCTCAACAATCAGCTGGATTTGTAGATGCCATGTTGGCAGGAATTGTACCAGATGCAGCAACGTTTGGTGATGTCGGAATAAATAGACCAGGACAAAAAGAAAGAATCGACAGTGCTTTACGAGAATTTAAATATGATGCTTTCTTAACGTCAGCATTTTTAGGAGCAAGACCTTTATACTACGGATTAAGAAAAGGATTAGGTAAATTTCCTTTAGGTCAATTTGGCCCTAACACAAGTAAAAATCCTAACATGCCTACTAGTCAAGATTTACTTAACTGGGAACAATCACTTATTACTAAGTATGCACCGAAAGGTTATTCTACAACACTAGCAGATGGCACTGTTATTAAAACACCTGAAATAGATTTAGTTTATAATTTACCTTTAGGATTAGGAAAACCTTTATGGAAAATTGTTAATTCTAATGCGCCTTTTAATCCTTTTAGATTTTTAGGTGGCGTGGATAATGCTAAGTATTCTGGAAAAGGAATGTTAGATGATTGGTGGCCAGAACCAGAAACTATGCAAGGATCAATGCTGGGTAGACAAATGGTAGGTAACCAGTTAGCTCCAAAAATTGCAACAACAATGGCGCCTGCTCCTTTATTTGGAGGAGGAATTAGAAACAATATGGCTAAGCAAGGTGATTTTTATATGCAAGCTGTAGGCCAAGAAATGTTAGGAAAGTTTGCACCTTACGCCAACATGATAGAGATGGATGCGGATTGGGGAAAACTTGCTTCTGCAAATGCAAGAGGATTTATTGCTAAAGCAAAAGAACTTGAAAATATATTTGATGAATCAGCAATGGGTGCAGGAGCTATATTTAAAGATGAAACAATGGTTACTATAGGTAAACAAATATTAAAATCAGCAGCTGATGGTCAACAAGTAGATAAGGCTGGAAATTTAATACCGCGTGCTACCACAGATAAATTAGTAGATTTTATAAGAGAACAAATTGTTAGACCTGTTTCTGAAACAGGTTTCGCTGTTGGCGAAAGAGCAGGCAACCATAGTATGCGTACACTTTCACAAATGAAAGGATTAAAAGAAGATATAGATGTACTACTTAAACCTTTAAAAGACAACACTATGGCAGATACACCTTACGCAGATGATATTACACGTTTAATGAGAGCGTGGGAAACTGACATTGGTTCTGTAAAAGAAATGGGATACCCAGAAGTAGCAAAAGCATTTACTGATTACGATAATTTTGTGAGTAAAGGCATGTTGTTATGGGGTACAGATGTAGGTCAAAACGCAGCACGTAACAGTAGTGGTGAACTTTTAAGAGTAGCACAAAGAGGGTTTAATATAACTTTACAAAAAGATGGCACAAGAGCTGGTCAATCATTATTTAAAGTGTTGGCTGAATCAGCAGAAAAAAGCCCAGCTACTGCTTACCAAGAATTAGCTGCTATGAAAAGAATTGTAGGCCCTCGTAATTATCACAACGGAGTTGGTATGTATATTAGGGATGCTTTTGATGAAGCTATTTTTGAAAAAGGTGGCATACTAGCATTTAACTCAGCAGGTTTTAGAAAAAAACTAGGCATAGGAGCAGAAGGTTCAGCGTTAAAAGCTTTTATGGAAGAAGCATTACCAGGACCTAAAGTATCTAAATTTAAAATATTTGACGGCGAGAGAGGACATTACGTAGACTTTGATGATGAATTATATTCATCAGGAGTTAACGCAGGCATAAAAGACATGCTTGGGGAAGAAGTGCCTACAGGTTTACTAAAAGCAGAAACTAGACAACTACCTACCATGCAAGAATTTGATCGTCTTTCTAAAATAATGGAAAGATTGTTTATAAATGGTGTTCCTGATCCTTCTAAATACATGATGCGTCGTGCTATTATGAGTGGAACAAGAAACTCACTTAAAGCTTTACTACCACAACACGCTTTACAAATGGGACCTAAAGAAAGCACAGCAGGTGCTGCAGGATTAATTTTTGGTGGATGGCTTCCAGCTGCAACAGTGGCTTGGGGTATTCAACACTCTGGAAAACTTTTAACACGCCCAGTAGCTCTTAATGTTTTTATGAATGCATTAGATAATAACTTAGCTTCAACAGTAAGAGTAGCTAACTTTGCAAGACTAGTTCGTATGTTTCCAGAGGAATGGTCAGATTTTGATGGTGATTTAGGACGTATGCAAAAAGAAGCAATGTTAAGACAACAACGTGGTGGTGGTGCATTAGGAACAGCACAATCAATGAAAGATAGTGCCATAGGCATAGGACAAAAAGTATTAGAGAAAGGTGCAGACTTTTATGAAAATTACAATTCTCCTAATGTAATAGACAACATGATAAGAAATAGAGAACCAGAACCTTTAACAGTAGAAGATACAATGTATGCCCCAGAGATGAGTATGAATAATAGTGGTGGTGCTGGCTTAGGATCGTCAATAACAAGCAATACGACCATGAACCCAGGTGCTGCAGCTAGCTTGTACCAAGGTGACACAGATGCTGCTTTAGCAAATCAGTTTGGTGGTGGTGCTACACAATATGCTGCTAATGGTGGTATAATGAATGCAGTTATGGATAACAAAGGGAAGTTTACAGAAATACAAAAAGGCATTAATGAAAATCCTTTTACTAAAAGTATAGGGAAGATATGAGTAGTTTAAGAAGAGGAGTGCAAAATTCTGATAATATTTCTAGAGGAAGAGACACAAATAATCAAACAGGGGAAATGTTTAGAACATTTCAAGACATTGTAAACCCTCAGGTAGCCAATAGAGCAGGGAATGTTGTTAATTCAATGAAAAATTCTTCTATTTTAGGTCCTATTATACAAGGTTATGACAAAGTAGAACCTTATTTACCTGAAGTAAATTTAGGGGACGAAACAATAGAGTACGAATATGAAAGGCCAGTGGGCCCAGGTATCTTTAGTCTTGGTGGAGAATATGATTACGGGACTAATGATTATGGTTTAGATTTTGGATATAAATTTAGTTTTAATAATGGAGGTTCAGTGCCAAGGAAACAAAGACAAAATAATTTTACGGCAGAAAAAAACGCCGACAGAGCAACTTATACAGGCAATCAAGGTAAAGCGTTTGAAGGAAATATAAGAGGGAAAGATAGGTATAAAGTAAACGTAGGACCTCCACCTTCTCGTGATACCACTGGTATTGGTGGATTTATCAATAGGTTAGACAGGGGAAACATTGGATACGCTGATATGTTAAATCGTATGTTTGGATTACCTTTTAATCAAGAATATTTAAACTACCGAGATAAATTTGGTAATGATTATGACTCTCTAACGGGTGAGCATTTGCGTGAATACCACACATCAAGTGAAAGACAACCTGGGTTTTTTAATGACGGAGGCATAGCAACTCTTACAGAAGATTTAGAGCAAAGAATGACTACCCCAGATCCACAAATGATTGAACCTAAAAAATTAACAGATGAGCAAAAAGATTATTTATATGATTACATGTTAGATTTTATGTTTAAACAAAAACAAAGAGAGCAACAAGAAATGGAAGGTAGAATACCTCCGTTTAATTATGAAGGGTTAGAAGTATGACCATTAAAGATATAGTTTGGACGTTAGGAGTTATACTTGCATTAGGTGTAACTTGGGGTATGACTTCTCAAAGAGTATCAGCTATGGAAAAAGATGTAGATCGTTTAGAAAAATCATTACAATTATTAATTAAAATAGAAACACGCATTGCTGTCATAGAAACAGAAGTAAAACACATTAACGAAAAGTTAAAGTAAGGGGCAATTGGGGGGAAACTAATTGCCTAACTGCTTTAAAAATGTTATAAGAAGCAGTGGAATTAATACAGAAATATAATTACGCAGAGTTAAAAAGAAAAGAAGGTGCATCTAGATTATACCTGACACCTGATGGTGAGTCATTGCCTTCCGTTACTACAATACTATCTAAAACCCAAGACAAATCATTTCTTAAGGAATGGAAAGCACGTGTAGGAGAGAAAAAAGCAGAGGAAATTGTTGCTAATTCTTCAGCTATTGGAACCGCGCTCCACCTATATATAGAACATTTAGTGAACAAGCATGCGTACCAAGATCTAACACCCGTAGGCATTAAAGCGCAGACCATGGCCCAGGTAATCTGTGATCACAAAGAGGGATTAAATAAAATAACAGATGTGTGGGGATCAGAAGTTCATTTGTATTATCCTGGAAAATATGCAGGAACAGCAGACATGATAGCACTTTATGATGGCAGGCCTACTATCATAGATTTTAAACAAACTAATAAACCGAAGAAAAGAGAATGGATTCAAAACTATTTAATGCAATTAGCAGCGTATGCCATGGCTCATAATAAATTGTTTGATACAGAAATAGATCAAGGTGTAATTCTTATGTGTTCACAAGATTTATTGTTTCAAAAATTTGAATTAAGTGGTGAAAATTTTGTTAGGGCAGGCGATGCATTTATGAAAAAATTAGATGCCTACCTCGCTACGTTATTTTAAATCCAATCGGCTAAATCTTCTCCGCTAATTTCTCTCGCTATATTAATTTTATTTCTTAATGCTTTTATAATTTTTTCGTCAACTGTTTTTTTAGCTACTAAATCAATATATAATACTTTATTCTTTTGGCCTATTCTATGTGCACGGTCTTCTGATTGTATTCTTTTTTCTAAATCATAATTATTAGAATAATAAATAACAGTGCTAGCTTGTGTTAATGTAATTCCATACCCACCTGTTTGTGTGTTACCAATAAAAAAACGAATAGGATTATTTTCATCTTGAAATTTAGTTATACACGCTTGTCTATCTTCCTGGGCTGTTGCTCCATAATAAGTACAATATGATTCTCTGCCAAATTCTTCTTTGACTGCTTTCTCTATAGCTTTTATGTCGTTAATATAATTAGCCCATATAATAACTTTTCCTGTAGTTTCACCTAATATTTGCATTAATTCAGTAAGACGATTATTTTTTAATTCTATAATTTCGTCATCATCTGTTTTCATATGTCCACATGTAATTTGATGTAATCGTATGAGTTGTGTTAATACATTAACAGCTGTCATTGATTTATCTTTTAAAATAGTAATAGCGTTTGCTTTCATTTCACCATAAGCTTTGTGTTGCTCATCAGTTAATTCTATTTCTCTCTTAGTATAAACTTTATCTGGTAAATCTAGGCAATCTTTTTTAAGTATACGAAAAGAATGTGGTGATACTAATTGACCTAATTGTGCTAAGTTCTTAAACTTAATTATCTTTTGAAATTTATGAGTTCCTCCTGCAGCATTAGCAGTGATTAGTACTGCGTAGCGAGTTCTAAATGCATAAAAGCTGGACTGCCCTAGGATTTCGGGATCAAGAAAATCCATCTGTGACCATAAATCCATAGGAGATTGTGTTACTGGTGAACCAGTCATTATCCTACGATACTTGGCTTCTTTTCCTAAAGACAACATGGCTTTTGTTCTTTTAGCTTGTGGATTTTTAATGGTAGTGCTTTCATCTACTATAATCATAGAATTACCAATGAGAAATAATTTTGCAAAATCTAAACCTTTTTTAGTAGAAAACGCTTCTACATTCATAACCATAATTTTTAAACGGTAATCCCCTAAAACTAACATGTCTTTTAATTGTGCTTTATACTTAGCACTAGTAGATGGTTTCCATCCTAAAACTTTTTTTTCTATATAATCTGGCACGTGAACGGGAATCTCTAAGTCAACCCAGTTCATGTACGCGCCTTTTGGGGCAACCACTAGTAAGCGGTCTATCTTGCCTTTGTTATATAGTATACAAGCATTATCTAATGCTATTTTAGTTTTTCCTGTGCCCATCTCTGCAAAAATAGCAAACGATGTTTTATTCCAACATTTAGTTAATGCATCTTTTTGATGCTGATAAGGCTCAGTTTTAAATTTATACATTTTATATTTCTTTATTCTTGATTTTTATTATATAACGTTCTATATACAAAGTCAAGAAAGAAGAAAATATGACAGTTTATGTAACTCAAGAAATGGGTAGAAATATTAGATCTGCTGAGAAATTTGGAGATTTAAAAGTTTTATTACCTGACAATAGACAAATAGTTTTATCATCCGGACCTATTGCTTTTAAATTAAAACAAGAATTAAAAAATTTTAATAACGATGACTACTTGCTTTTAATTGGAGACCCTGCTATAATTGCTGTTGCTGCAGCTGTTGCAGCAAAAGTTAATAACGGTTTCTTTAAAGTTCTTAAATGGGATCGTGATGACAAAGCATACTACGATATAGAAATAGATTTGAAAGGTTAGAATGACAGACTTAATTAAAGAAATGCAAGAAGACGCAAATGCTATACCAGAAAACAACATGGGTAAAATTGGTGCAGTTGCTACAGACATTGCAGAAACACAAGCAGAAATAAATGCTATAAAAGAACAATTAAAAGCAAAAGAAAATTACGCAAAAAAACTTTCTGAAGAAGTATTGCCTAGTCTTTTTGCTGAAGTAGGATTATCAGAATTAAAATTAGCTGATGGTCGTAAAATAAAAGTTTCCGAGTATTACTCAGCTACTCCATTAAAAGAAAATAGAGAGAAAGTTTATACTTGGCTAAGAGACAATGGATTTGGGGATTTAGTAAAGAACCAAGTCACTTGTAGCTTTGGAAGGAATGAAGATGAGAAAGCTAGTAAACTTATAACTGATCTCAGTGAGAGAGGATATGAGTCTGCACAACGCGAGTGGGTCGAACCTTCCACCCTCCGCGCTTTCGTCCGTGAACAATATGAAGCAGGTGTAGAACTTCCTATGGATCTTCTAGGCGCTTTCGTTGGACACAAAACAACAATTAAATCTGAATAAGGTAAATAATAATGAATAAAGCAGTAAAAACTAAAGAGACTACCTTAGACCTTGCGGTTCTCGCAGAGGATTCTAAGTCAATGAGTGGTTTTGGTACGCTTAATCTAGCAAGGGATACAGCTATTCCTTACATTAGCATTTTGCAAACATCAAGCCCACAAGTTAACCCTTCCAAAGCTGAGTATCTTGAATCAGCAAAAGCAGGGCAACTGTTTAACACAGTTACACAGGAAACTTTCGATATGCTCAAAGTTATACCTGTTTTCTACCACCTCAAATACGTAGAGTGGAAACCTAGAGAACAAGGTGGAGGGTTTATTGATTCTCATGATGCTGAAAGTGGCATTATTGGACAAACTAAACGTGATCCTATGACCGGTAAAATGACGTTACCTAATGGTAACCATATCGTTCAAACAGCTTATCATTATGTCTTAATGTTAAATGCTGATGGTGGATACCAGAATGCTGTGATTAGCATGTCTTCAAGTCAACTCAAAAAGAGTAGACGTTGGAACAGCTTAATGCTTTCACAAAAAATTAAGGGTCCACAGGGTATGTTTACTCCTCCTACATATGCATTTACTTACCAATTAGCTTCGGTAAGTGAATCTAATGATAGAGGAAGTTGGTTTGGATTTTCAATTGAGAAAGGTGACCAGGTAACTGATGCTTCTATATATGGTGAAAGTAAAGCTTTCGCACAATCCGCTGCTAGTGGATCTGTAGATGCTAAACCAGCTGCTCCACAAATCACAACTGATAAGCCTAAACTAGTAGACGACGAATCCGTACCGTTTTAATTTAACCATTAATTAGAACTGGAGGGTTCGTGAAAGTTGAGAAGTTTAAATCTATTTTTGAAGGTTTAGATATTGCCTATGGTCAGCACCAGCCGCAAGGCTCGCGTGCTGACGGCAAACAGCAAGGTAAATCTTACATGGTAAGGAAGGAGGTTACCCATGAGCTATGGGAAAAACATTTGGAGGGCGAGGGCCCGTCTCTTGGGATTATTCCTATTAGGGCTGATAATACTACTAAGTGGGGATGCCTTGATATTGATACTTATCCTTTGGACCATCGTTCTCTTATTACAAGAATAAGAAAATTAGGACTACCTTTAGTATATTGTAAATCAAAAAGTGGTGGTGCACACCTATTTTTATTTATGAAAAATCCTATTGCTTCTAAATTAGTTAGAACAAAACTAATCGATATGGCAGCATCTTTAGGTCAATCTGACTCAGAAGTATTTCCTAAACAATCTGGTATACAACCAGAAAAAGGTGATTTAGGTAATTTTTTAAATCTACCATATTTTCATAGTGATAAATCAGTTCGCTATGCAATAAAAGATAATGCTACAGCAGCGACTATAGAAGAATTTTTTGAGATGTACGAGAAGTACAGTGTCAGTGATATTGACTCAATTGGTGCAATTAAATCAGAAGATATTGTTGATGGACCTCCGTGTTTACAAGCTTTGTGTAGCCAGGGATTTCCAGAAGGTGGTCGTAACAATGGCCTATTTAACCTTGGTGTTTATTTAAAAAAATTTGATGATCAGAACTGGGAAGAAATGTTAGTCAAACATAACTTGCAGTATATGAAGCCACCTTTACCTCACACAGAAGTAAGTACATTAATTAAAACATTAAACAAAAAAGATTATCAATACAAATGTAAAGATCAACCAATTGCTCCTTTTTGTAATGTGACTATTTGTAAAAGTAGAAAGCATGGTGTAGGTGCAGCTAATGTATCATTGCAGCTAGGTTCTTTATCAAAGTTGTGCACAGAACCACCTATATGGTTTTTAGAAATACCATCTGAAAATGATCCACACTCAGATCTTAAATTACAATTAACAACAGAAGAATTACAGATACAAACCAAGTTTCAAAAAAGGTGTATGGAAGTTATAAACATCATGCCTCCTTTAATGAAAGCGCCGGATTGGCAACAATTGATTAACAGTAAAATGGCGAAAGCTTTGTTAATTCAAGTGTCAAACGACGGCTCTGTGTCCGGTCAATTTTTAGCTCACCTCCAGGAGTTTTGTACTGACCGGGCACAAGCAAGAAACAAGGAAGATATACTTTTACGTAAACCGTGGACTGAATCAAACATGGAAGAAGTAAAAGGTAAAATGGTAGATGTGCGTAGAACTTTCTTTAGACTTAAAGATTTACACGCTTATTTATTAAGACAAAAGTTTACCCACTACACTAACACAGGACAGATCATAGCCGAAGTACGTAAGTTAGATGGGTTGCATAAGTTTATAAAACTAAAAGGACAAGGAGTAAATGTATGGGGCATCCCTGCTTTCAATCCTATTGATTCAGAACATGCAATACAGGAGCAAGATGAAATACCATTCTAAACTACCGAAGATAAAGAAAGGCATGCGCGCTGAACAATTTGCTGTGCTGTTTTTAATTAACAAAGGTTATTTTGTATTTAAAAATTTATATGGAGTAGGTCCAGCAGACCTTATTGCTATAAATGAAAAGGGTGCAGTGCAAATATATGATGTAAAAAGTGAAAGCTACCGCAAGACATGGAAGCCTGGAACACGCATATGTAGAAAACTTACACAAGAACAAAAAAAATTAAAGATGAAATTTATATTTGTTGATAGGGAAGGAGGGTGTCGCATTGCCGGAAATTAATATTATACTAGGACCTCCAGGAACAGGGAAAACAGAAAACTTACTACGGATCGTAGACCAGGAGCTAAAAAATAACACTGGACCAGACAGATTAGCTTTTGTTAGTTTTACAACGAAAGCAACTAATGAAGCACGTGATCGTGCTAAAGCTAAATTTAATTACACTGATGATGACTTACCTTACTTTAGAACTTTGCATTCATTTGGTAAAAGACAATTAAACATGGCTAATTCTGAAGTTATGCGTTCAGCTGATTATAAAAAATTTGCCGATGACTACGGTGTAGACATGACATTTGTTCACGCTGATTGGGATGACAATGGAATAGTGACTACTGATAATGCTTTTTTAAAAGAATATAATAAATCTAGAATGAAGATGATGGAGCTTGATGAATACTACAACAAAGAAAATTTAGATTTTTCTTGGCAGGAGTTTTTACGTGCTCGTAATTCATTAGAAGAGTTTAAGCATAGAAATAACAAGAGTGATTTTACAGACATGTTATCTTTATTTGTAGAGACTGGTAATGTGCCAGAGTTAGATGTAGTCATTGTTGATGAAGCACAGGACTTATCTCTTTTACAATGGAAAGTGTGTGAAAAATTATTTAAGAACGCGAAACGTGTTTACATAAGTGGTGATGATGACCAAGCTATATTTAGATGGGCTGGTGCTGACGTAGAGTATTTAATTAACATGAAGGGAAATCAACAAGTATTAGATCAATCATACAGATGCCCTAGACTTGTTCACAATGTAGCAGATGAAATTGTGCAAAGAATTATTAACCGCCGCCCTAAAGTATGGAAAGGAAGAGACGTGGATGGATCAGTTAGACACCATGCATATCCTGAAAGTGTAGATGTACGTGAAGGCAATTGGTTAATACTTGCTACATGTAAATATATGTACAACGAAATGGAAGATGATTTAAGAATACAGGGACTGCCTTATAAAAAAAATAACAAGCTTCCTATTTCTAAAGAATTATTAAATGCAGTTGACACCTGGGATAGATTACACTGCGGTGAATACGTATCTTATAAAAATGTTAAAGATGTATATAGTTATCTACCTTCTAAAACAGCGTTAGAGCATGGTCATAAAAATATGCAGAGTTTTACCAATGAAGATAGTGAATACAGTATTGTAGATTTACAAGACGATCATGGTCTTAAGCTTACTAATGTTCCTTGGGACGTTGCTTTTAATTCTATAGGAAAAAAAGATGCAGAGTATATTAGAAATCTTCAACGCTTTGATAATATTACAGCAGATCCTAAAATTAACATGAGTACAATTCATGTAGCAAAAGGTGGTGAATGTGACAATGTTATGTTGTTAACAGATTTATCTAGAGCTAATCAAATAGAGATGGAAAATGATTCGGATGATACGAATAGGGTATTTTATGTAGGTGCTACTCGAGCAAAGAAAAGTTTACATATTATTAGTAACCAAAATTACGGAGGATTTAGAATATGAATAAAGAAGAAATACTAAAACAAGCGCAAGATCTTGTCAGTGGTGACAGGAATGACACGCATGGTGATGCATTTGAAAATCATGCAGAGATTGCAGAGTTTTGGAATATATATCTTGATAAAAAGTTACAACCAATGGCTAGTATTACAGCTGAAGATGTGGCTTTGATGATGGTGTTATTAAAGATATCACGAAATACACAAGGTAATAAAAGTAACATAGATAACTTCATTGACATGTGTGGTTATGCAGCAATAGCAGGAGAAATTAGTAGCAATGGAAAATTTTAAAATTGACGAAGTAAAAGCAGAGTGGCTGCATCCAACAGAAATGCCTTCTATGAAAGGCAGGGATGTAGTGGCAATTGATTTAGAAACGTGTGACAGTCAACTGAAGACAATGGGCCCAGGTTGGGCAAGAAGAGCCGGAATGGTTATAGGTATTGCTTTATCAAGTGGTGATTTTACTGCTTACTATCCAATAGCCCACGAAGGTGGTGGCAACATGGACCAAGATATTATTGTAAAATATATTAAAGAGATATGTGAAGATGAATCCATACAAAAAGTATTTCACAATGCACAGTATGACATAGGTTGGTTAAGCACACTTGGTATTGAAGTAAAAGGATATATCCACGACACAATGATAGCTGCTGCTTTACTAAATGAGAACAGGTTTAGTTATGCCTTAACTAGCATTGGCTTTGAATACTTAGGTGAAAGAAAAAATGAAACGTTATTAAAAGCTAAAGCCGCTGAATTAGGTTTAGATCCTAAAGCTGACATGTACAAGATGCACGCCTCTTTTGTAGGTGAGTATGCAGAAGCAGATGCTTTATTAACATATAAATTACATGATAGATTTAAAACAGAGTTGCAAAGAGATTCTGTGGAAACTGTGTATGATTTAGAGTGTAGACTTATAAGAGTTATTTTTAATATGACAAGACGTGGTGTTCGTATTGACATGGACCGTGCACAAAAATTAAAAGTTAAATTAAAAAATAAAGAGAAGCAATACTTAAAAAGAATTAAAGATGTGGTAGGTAATGACGTACAGATATGGGCAGCACGATCAGTAGCAGATGCTTTTGATAGTGTTAACCTAGAATATCCGACCACCGCCCTTGGAGCTCCGAGCTTTACACAAACATTTCTTGACACACATAAACATGAGTTACCACGTATGATAACTAAGGCACGTGTTCTTAATAAATTACAAGGAACTTTTATAGATGGTATTTCTAGATACATCCATAAAGGTAGATTACACGCTCACATTAATCAAATTAGAGGTGATAGTGGGGGAACAGTGACAGGCAGGTTTTCTATGTATGCTCCTAATTTACAACAGATGCCAATTAGAAATGAATTTGGTTCTGAGATGCGTAAAATATTTTTACCAGAAGAGGGAGAATATTGGTCATCAGCAGATTATTCACAACAAGAGCCTAGAATTCTTACACACTTTGCTGTGTTAAATAAAAACGAAGGAGCAGTGGAAGTAAAAGAAGCTTTTGAAAAAGGTTTAGATTTTCATAAACAAACAGCAGAGATGGCAGGCATTGATCGTAAATTAGCAAAGACCATTGGTTTAGGTGTTATGTATGGTATGGGCTATAAAAAAATGGCTGTTGATTTAGACATCTCACCCATGGAAGCTAAGAACATGCTTAAACAATTTAGAGAAAAGGTACCTTTTATGCAAGGTATGCTAGAAGCTGTTATGAATCGTGCGAACGAAGTAGGAACAATTAGAACTTTCTTAGGACGTAAATGTAGATTTGATTTTTGGGAACCTTCTTATTTTAGCCCTGGTGTATACAATAAACCTATGTTATTAAAAGAGGCTAACGCAGAGTATGGAACATCGTTAAAAAGAGCTGGTACATACAAGGCATTAAACAGATTAATCCAAGGCACAGCTGCGGATCAAACAAAAAAAGCTATGGTTGATGTATATGAAAAGTTAGGAGTTACACCATTAATTCAAGTTCACGATGAATTGAATTGTAGCGTAAAATCTGATAAAGATGCAAAAGAAATAAAACATATTATGGAAACATGTATAGATTTACAGGTACCTTCTAACGTAGATTACAAAGTAAAAGATAACTGGGGAGAAGCTAAATAATGAACAAAAGAGTAGGTTATAAAGAGCAAGGCAAAAGCCGCGCATCTAATCAAAAAGGTGTGGAGGGAGTTAAGCCAGGATTTGCTATAAACCATGAACAGATGGAGTTTGAAAGAAGAAAGCTCATGGAAGAAATGTCTGCTAAAATGACTCCTAATAAAAAACAATTAAACATGATGGCAGCAGTAGCAGCTACAGAAGAACCTAAATATTTTAAAACAACAAATCTAACGAAGACTGGAAAGCCAGCAGAATATGATAGTACTGAAGGAAAAGGTGAACAACGTGAACCTACCATGCGTATTTTATCATTAGGAGCGGGTGTTCAATCATCGTGTCTAGCGTTAATGGCACAAGAAGGATTAACTAAACATAAACCAGACTACATGATATTTGCTGACACTGGGTGGGAACCTAAGTTTGTTTACGAGCATGTAGAATATTTAAAGAAAGCAATAACGATTTGTCCTATAATTACTGTGGAGCGAGGAAACATCAGAGAAGACCTCATCAAAGCAGCGAACCCAGAACCAGGGTCTAAAGAAGAGAGTAAATCGTTTGCTGGTCGTGTACCAAACCCACCTTTGTTTGCTGCACGTCCTAATGGTGGACGAGTGGGGATGCTTTATAGACAGTGTACACATGACTATAAGGTAATCCCTATTCAAAAGAAAATGCGTGAGTTATTAGGTGTTAAACCTAAGTATAGAGTTCCTAAAGACGTCATAGTTGAACAATGGATTGGTATATCCACTGATGAAGCCATGCGTATGAAAAAGGCTAGAATGCCATGGTTGACATCACGTTGGCCATTAATTGAAATGAAAATGTCACGTGCTGATTGTTTACAGTGGTACCGCGACATAAAAAAACATCCTATGCCTGGTAAGTCATCATGTATTGGCTGTCCATATCATCACAATGACCAGTGGAAAAACATGCAGAAAAACTATCCAGAAGATTGGGAAGATGCATGCGACCTTGATGAAAAAATAAGGCATGGATTAAAGAACACAGAAACAGAATTGTTTTTACATAAATCAGCTAAGCCACTTAGAAGCATAGACTTCCAAGCACCTAATCCACAATCGTCATTATTTGGTGAAACATTTGATGAAGAGTTTGCAGATGAATGCGAGGGTATCTGTGGAGTATGATAAAAAAACCGTGCGCCAAGGACCTGAATTTTTATGTTCAGAATGTGACACATGGTTTAAAAAATTAGTCTACTGGACGAGTAAAAAATTTAACCCGGATCAAAAATACCAGATGGTGTTTTTATGTGGTCCAAAATGTGCAACGGAGAAATATGAAAGACAAAACAATTGAAGATACTGAAATTACTGTAGCTAAAATACCTATACAAGAAACACGTTTATTCTACGAGAACTACACTAACCATGAAAATTTAAATAATCTTATTATGGGTGAAATAGATGAGATTCGTAAAAAAGATCCAACAGGATTGCCTGGTGGTAACGCTGGTTGTTACCGTACAATGATGAGATACAAATGTGAGACAGAATTATATAAACCTTTTAGTTTAATGTTAAGCACCTGGTGTGATCATTACTTTGCTGACCAGCCAATGGATGCAAACATTACGTATTGGACAAACATTAATGAACCTGGAAGTTGTAATTTATTTCATAGTCATTACCGTGCAGATGCAGATGTATCTGGTGTATATTATGTACAAGGTAAAGGCACAGGTGTTATTAGATTTGCAACAAATGAACAGATGAATAAAATGATTAGACCTGGACAACCTTATTCTAACATGATTGGACATGATCCACGCGAAGGTGACTTGTTAATGTTTCCATCTTACTTGTTGCATGATGTAGATGTAAATAGATCAAAGCGACAAAGAATTTCTATTGCATTTAACGCGACATTAAATCCAAAAACAAAAGATAATGTCATTCCAATGACAGATAGGAGTAAGAATGCCAAAGAATAAACACTATAGAGACGTAAATGGCCATGTAATGTCAGTTTGGGACCCAAATGACGATGATAAAAAAACGGCGGTTTTCAGCCAAATAAAAAGGCTCATATTTGCCCGCTATCGGGCTTTAAAGACATGGGTGGTAGGATTCATCCCGGGGTTTTAACTCAAAATGACCAAATATATCGCACAATGGTATTGGGATAGAGATTACCTGGGTAACAAGTATAAAGCAATTTATTACGGACCAAAATTAGATTGGATGAAGGAGATTAAAGATGAGAAAAGTGTGGGCAAGCGAAGAAATAAAACTAGTAAAGGAACTAAAGAAAAAATATAGCGCATCACAAGTAGGATTGTACTTTGGTGTAACAAAAAATTCTATCATAGGATTATTGTATAAAGAAAAACTAAAGGAAGGTTACGTGCCAGCTCCTGATTCTAAATATACTGTAAGAAAAAATTTATGATAAAAGAAAAATTAAAAAAATACGTAAAAACGTTAAATGATATTTCTGATGATCAAGACAAGTATGCTTGGTTAATGTTGTTTGGAAAAAAATCCATGGACATGCGAAAAGAATTAAAACAAGAAAAATTTGAAATACCTGGTTGTCAAACACGTACTTGGTTAGTTCCACATTTTACAGATAGTAAATATTCTTTTAGTGCTGATTCAGATGCACTGATATCACGCGGTATGGTAAATTTATTAGCTGATGTTTTTAGTGGTGCAACTTCAAAAGAAATTTTATCTTTTGAAAGAAAAGATTTAGAAGATTTACGTTTGGATATTTTGTTAACACCTGGGCGAAGGAACGGCGTGCATGGTATGCTGCAGAAGATTCGAGAGTACGCGCAAGAATCAAATTAATCACTAATATTTATCTTCAAGAATTTTGTAGATTTTTAAGTTACCTTCTGAATCAGGACGCAGTTCTGCTTTAACTTGTCCACATTCATAACGAATAACATTTTCTCTTCCTTGTGATAAATTACGCTCGGCTTCACGTTTTGCTTTCAGGCATTTTGATAAGCCATCTGTCATCATGTGGCCGTCCAACGACCCATTAACAAACATGCACAAAGAAAAAACTACACTAATGACCGGTTCCATTTTTGTTCTCCCTTACTTTGTCTTTTAATGATTCAACATCTTGTTGAAGTTTTAATACTTGGTCTTTTAAAAAGTTTATGTTGACCGTGTTACTCATCATTGATTCCATTTCAGTTTGCATAGCTTCTACTTGTTCTGCCATGAATTCTAGTAACATGTATTGTTCATTGTCAGCCGGTAGTGAACCCATCTCACCACGTGGCCATTTGATTCTAAATTCCGTATTCTTTTCTAAATCTTTTTCTGCTAAAACTAATGATGTTTCTATTGTAGTAATTCTTGATACTACACCAAAATAAGCCCACACACCTAAAGCTACCGCAGCTACGATGCTGAGCAGGTTTCGTATAGGCATGTCAATTGATGTACTGTCGCT
>Ga0181393_1000306_pt1 | contig 18551 bp, 34 predicted proteins | sample 16SPOviralmetaG_FD_130122 | JGI IMG/M metagenome (GOLD analysis project Ga0181393, IMG submission 130122) | Marine viral communities from the oligotrophic San Pedro Time Series (SPOT) site, San Pedro Channel, CA, USA - 16 SPOT_SRF_2010-10-21 | ecosystem: Environmental > Aquatic > Marine > Strait...
TGAAGATTCTATATCACCACCAGTACCACCAATAATTGGAACACCATACTGAATGTCGCCATCCATAAAACAAGCTTTAGAAGACATATAAGCATTAAGCAACTCCTTAAACTCCCCCGCTTCTTCAAATACCATAACAGATAAACGCTCACCTTTAAAAACTTCTGGATTACTCATAGTCCTACAATGTATAGAAGATTGAAATCCTCCTACATTCCACTTTCCTTCTCTGTCCTTTTTTTTATATCCAGACTTTAATAAAGCATCAGCATCTTTTATAATTGAATGTCTAAAGATGGGTTCTTGATTAAACAACCCATTTTTTACTTTACCAAAAAAAGAATCTGCTGTAACTTGTAATCCAGCAGCAATACCAACTTCATTAAACGGATAAAATGTAAACTCCTGAGCAAGAATACCAGAGTTCATATAACTAAAACCTTTATCTCTAGCCTTAATTACAATCATTCCTTTTTCTTCATCCTTGCATATTTCAAATAAATCAAAATACTCCTTATCCATATCTCTATACCAAGGAGCAATTAAAGTCTTACGACCACCTTTTTCACCTGAGTTACCAAGTATTTTATAAAAGTTTAAATAATAATAATGTTTGCCAGATATAGCATCCATCCCTCTAGGCTTATAACCATTCTTACACCTATCTATTTGCTCATCCCAAAACTCCCTATATGCTATACTTTCCTGATTTATATCAGGTACACCTTCATATATTATAGGTTGGTATTTTTTTATATTAGCCACTATAAGCTTGCTTTTTTTCTAAATAATTCATTTCTGCATCACCAGATATTTTAGTCCTATGCCCTCTTCTTTCTATTGCATCAAGTAATTTCTGTCTTGTATCTAATATTTTTTGAATACCAATCATAACCTTCTGCATATCATTAGCATTTTCTTCAGTGATTGTTACAGTCTTAAGAAGTGTGGTATACTCATTAATCTTTTCATTAAAAGCAATGAGCTGCGCGTCTAAAGGGTCAAATTGTAACTCTTTATATTTTTTAATTGCGTTAGCAATTTTTTTATTTTTTTGACCACTCCACTTATAATCTTTAAAAACTGCACTACTCACAGCCCTTAATCTTTCTGTTTCGGTAAAGTGTCTATAAATGCTATCGTAATCACAAAACAAAGCAACCCATAGCATTGCTTTTTCTCCTAAAGACTTTGTGCTTAATACATCTCTAAACTCTTCAACGCCATTAATGCTATCATCCATAATAACATTGCCAGTCTTGTCAAGTTTTACTAAATACATGAATTGTTTTTTTCTAGCTTAGTGACCATCACCATACTTGGATGATTAACTTCATTAACATGTTCCTCAACAATGTCACCAAATTCATCTGTATACCTCCAAAAATAATCAGAAATGCCTCCACCTTGCAATATATACTCATTTGAAATTATTTTGTAACCTTGGTTTATGTAATACATCAATATAGTATTTTCATTCTTACAAAAATACTTAGTACCAAAATTAACATATCCGCTAATACCGTTTTTGGTTGGCCGTATAACACCATACTTTGTTTTTATCATACACAAATATAATAAAAAAAAGAGCAACATTAAATGCTACTCTTTTTCTACTAATCAACCAAACATATGTTTAAAAAACATACAAACAAAACAAAGTGTTCAAATATAAAAAAAATATATTTACTAATCAAATTGTTCAACTGGCCCCCCAGCTTTCATATAAGACATCTTTGCTTTTTTCTTCATTTTAACCTTACCACCATAACGCATCTTACCCTTGCCATCAGCAGCATAAAAAGGTACGCTATCACCTTTCTTGTTTTTAACCATTTTCAATTTCATAACTTATAAGTTTAATTTGTTTGTCAAAAATAATAAAAAAATTTTTTATGTTTTTGTGGATGTGAACCACATTACTATAACTCCCCCGTAGTGTGCTTAGTTTTGTACACCTCCCACATCGTTTGTTGCCTTGGTTTTTCTATAGCAATTTGTATTAATTGCTTACCATTGGTTAGGTATGTTAGCCAAAATTAGTAACGGATAAAATAAAAGATATGTTCAATTTAAATCCGACTAAAGATGCTCAAGAGGGTGTAAACCCTCAGTCTACGACTGATTTCGTATATGGTTATTTCAGAAAACTAAAGGATGATAATCCTGAGGCTGTTGAAATTAAACTTGACAAGACGAAGAGAACAGCGTGGTTCAATCAAGAACACGAGGTTCGTATTGCAGAGATTTGGAATAGTTCTAACAGTTATTTTGTTAAGTTCTTCTTTCCAAATTTATCTACGCAACATCGTATTGTCACTTATACTATGAATGGTGTAGTTACAGGTCTTAAATCACCTGATGATGCTATTACTGAATTTATGGTTATAAGAGCCATGGATGCGTTGGCAGACGGAGAGCAGGATGAACACTCTAAGTTGTTCACTTACTTATCTAGTATCGGTATAGATATGGATGCTAGATGTGAGAAGAAAGTTGTGACTGATAAGTATGGTCGTAACTATTCTACCCATGTTGTACCTCTTAGTGGAGTTATTGTAAAACTATTTGCTATAGTTTCGCAGTCAGACTACACTATGTTAGAGGGAGATAAAGTCAACACAGGTAAACTTCTTCACAAGTGGTACAAAGAGTTTAAGTTCAACCCTACTCTGTTGTGTGCTGAAACCTTAAAGGTTAGGTTTGACGCAGACGGCAACTTCTTATCGGCTAACACAGCCACTAGAAGAGTTGTCAGCAAGACGGTAACCACGACTGAAACAGTTGAGGCTTCAGAGTCAAGCAGTCACGCAGACGCTGATATTTAAATAGGAGGCTACTTCGGTAGCCCTCCTTTTACTTGTTCACTATCATGCTCAGTAGTAAATACTACTTAATAATACACAGTAGTTACTATTAGTTACTAGTTGTTACTTTTTTTTATGTATAAGTGTAAGTGTGAACTACATCTACAGCACCATTATCTGGTAGTTTAGTGTAGTTATTAGTAGTAAGTAGTTGCGATATGCTTAGTTAACTAGTTGTTAGTCAGATTGTTAACTATTGTTGTTTTGTTTTGTCTGCCCGTTGCTTGTTTGTTTTGTGCAAGTAACCATTTATATTTAAGCGATTGAGTATGTTTAAGTATAAATTACCCACTGACCCGCCAAAGGTACAGTTTTTATTTTACATTGTCAACTCAGTTAGTGACAAGTAATGTCAATGTCTATTTATATTTAAGCGTTTGACACAAATTGACATAGTTTTAACAAAACATTAACAAAGGCCATAATAACTAAAACCATCTCGGCCAAGATGAGCGAGTCAATGCACCGTGCAACCCCAAGCAGCTAGGTAAGCAGAAACCTAGAAAAGTAATTCTGTATGGCGTCATCAATTGTCATTTAAGACGTAAACAAGTAATGGCTATCCTGTAAGCTGCAGGCATATCAGAGAAGATATAGACATCTAAACTCCGAGCGCAATCTCGTTAAACTATATTATTCCTACACTACTAGGTTATAATGCAAGAGTAGTATGTTGTGAGTATCCTTAACAGAACGTAGCAATGGCTTGCATTTTTTTATTAACTAAACTAAATAATTATGCAAAAAAAACATCAAAGAATATTAACTGCGTATGTATGCGTAGTCCTTTCTTTAGGCTCTTTAATTGGAATTATCTATCACCTTTATTTATTAAACCTTTTAATAGAGTACAATTTGTTTTATTTCTTAATAATTGTAGTTCTATCTTTTATTTTTAAATTTACTTTTTCAGTATTAAAATCACTTTTAAAAGAAGATAAACTATTTTCAGATTATGAAAGAATTATTAAAAAAAACAAAAGAAAAAAGTAAATATGTTAAAGATGATATTTTTACTTTAATGTTTGGCATGAGTTCAAGAGATGCCTCATTAAGTTATAAATGCAATAAAAAATATCATAATAAATATAACACTGTACACAATACAGCTACTTTAAATTTTAAACCTTATATAACTTAAAAAAAATGAGAAAAAATACACACACTTACAGATTATTAGAGTATCTAAAATCTTATGGAAACATAACAACACTTGAAGCCATAAGAGATTTAGGTAATACCAGATTAGCTGCGTCTATAAATGTTTTAAGAAATAAAGATTACATAATAGAAAGTGTAGACGTAAAAGTTCCTACTAGATGGAATGATAAAAATGGTAAAAGAAAAATGACGACAGTAACTAATTATGTATATAAAGGAAAAGTTACTAATACTTTTGAATCTTCAATGAATGTCAATCATGTCTAAGATGAAAGATTTAGCAATAAGAGAGCAAGAGATGGAGTCTCTTGATTCTCTTTACGATGCAAAGTACTGGGAAGTTAAAGATGCAGAATACGAAATGTATCTTAATAGTGAACAGTACTTTGATGATATACAAGAGTTATCTGAAGAAGATTTTATAAATCAATTTGTAAAAAATTCTGATGATAACAAGCATGGTTTAAATAGCATGCGTGGTAGATACTATGTAGAAAGATGTTTGAAAAAATTAATTGATAATCAAAAAAAATACCCTCAAACACTTTCTGTTAAAGAAATACATTGTGTAAACATTGTACTTAATGAACTTACAAGAGTTCGTAAATTATTAAGCAAGTCTTAATAAATTTTAAATCAACTAATTAATTAACTAAACGAAGGAGAAGAAACTACCTTAAGTGTTTCATTTATTATGTGCGGAATTGTAGCATATGTTGGCAGCAAACAGCCACTTTCAAATTTAATGTATTTATTAGCCGATAATGACACTCGTGGTGGACACAGTTCAGGTGTTTATATAGATGGCAAAGTTTATAAAGCATTAGAAAAATCAAGGAATCTTATTCCATTAATAGAAAAACGTAATTGTGAGTTATTTATAGGTCATACTAGGTATGGTACTCATGGTGCTCAAACCGCTGAGAACACTCACCCTTATTCTTTTGGTAAATATATTGGTGTACATAATGGTGTATTACAAAACTATGAAGAACTTCTTGATAAAAGAAATCTTGAAAATGTTGACGTAGACTCTAAGGCAATATATAGTATTTTAAGTGCAACTGATGACTATAAAACTTTAGGTGAACACTCAGGTACTATTAATGCAGTATGGACTGAATCCAATGGTCAACTTTATGTATACCGTAGAAACAATCCTTTATTTAGATATAGAAATGATTCTGGTATATTCTTTAGTTCTAAGGAAGATTATTTAAAATTAATTGCTCATGACCCTGCAAAAGTTAAGGAAGTTACAGCTAATAAACTTTTTATATATGCAGCAAATGGTGATTTAATTGAGTCTATAGAAATACCAGTTACTGCAGAAGAATATGTAGGAAAGAATTGGTATGATTATGGAAAGCAAAATAGTTATCCTTCATTTAATTACAATGCAAATTATTTTAATAATTTTAAGTTGGATGATAATGTTAAAGATTTAAATGAAGATTTAAATGATGATTTATCTAATGATATAGAATACCAAGAGTATCAAGAAATAGATTATCAAGATTTATCTGAAGGTCTTGAAGTTTTTAAAAAAGCTTTTACCGAAATGAAATATCATGGTTGGCTTATTAATAAAGATGAGATTAAAAAGATTGAGAACTTTCTTCAATTTGCTGAAGATGAAATTTATTTAAATTAATATGTTAGAAAAATTGTTAATGCTTTGCGCAGATTCAGAATTTGCAAAAGAGCTATATCAAGCTGTTGACAAGCTTGAAGAACGAAAAGGAAAAACGCCTGACATAGAGGAACTTAGATGTTTAATCAAAAAAACAATTAAGTTATGCCAACCAATCCGTTAGATGAATTTGTAGAATTAGTAAGTGAAAATATAATTGAAGTTTTTATTGAAGCAGGAAATTCTAATGAACCAGCAAATATTAATATATCAGAAACTGAATTTGAAAATCAATACGATGTATTATATAGATATTTTCAAAATGATAATTATGAAAGAGTTGGTAACATAGATAATAGAACTACTATTAATGATTCTAATAGAGAAGATAGAATTTTAGTATCTAAATTTCTTTTTTACTTATATAATACACATAATATAGGTTTTATTCCTAATGAATCAAGATTTATAAATTGTAGTTCAAATGCATTTCATGATAATTATGCTCCTGTTTATGGAGAATATTTTGGTTCACACCTTACAACACATTCAGGAAGTAATAATTATATACCTTATATAAGCCATAAAGATGATTTATATTATGGTTATATATCAACAACTGAAGAGGCTTACTTTTTTATTGAAGACTCTTGTTATTCTGAGGATACAGGTGAGTATTATTATAATGATGAAGTCGCTGAAAATTGTGGTTTAGAATGGAGAGAATGTTGTGAATCATGGTATTCAGATTTAAACAGTTGTTGTGATTCATATAGAAACCAAGATAGAGGTAGAGAATTTGACAATACTTTTAATGGTTCTTATGATTTATCTGAATTAAGTTTTACACGTTTATCAAAAACTTCTAATATACCATATACTTTTGGTGTTGAAATTGAAACTTGTGAATCATCTGAAGTTTGGAGTAATGAAGATTTAAACTTTAAAGCTGTATATGATGGTTCAGTTGAAGGTCATGAATTTGTAAGTGGTATTTTACAGGGCAATAGAGGTGTTGATGAAGTTAAAATGATGTCTCAACATTTAAGAGATTGTGATGCTCTAGTTGATAAATCTTGTGGATTACATATTCATATTGGTGGTGCAGTTTTCAATAGAAGATTTTCTATTATGCTGTTAAAGTTATGTGCAGCCATAGAAAAAGATATATATTCTATTCTTCCTGAATCAAGAAGAACTAATACTTTTTGTAAACCATTACCTCAGGATACAATTAACTCTTTAGATTTTCATAATTATAGAGATAAGCTTGGTTCTATTATATATCAAAATAAAATAGATAGAAGTAGAAACAAGAAGAATAATCATCCAGGTGGTAGATATAACTCTAATAGATATTATTGGGTTAATATTACAAATTATTCTACAAGAACGGGGGGTAACACAGTTGAGTTTCGACCTCATAGTGGTACTATTGATTTTCATAAGATATACAATTGGCTATTAATTTGTATGTCAATAGTTAAATTCGCTGAAAATCAACAACGTAGAATATGGACTTCGGGAATGTCAAAAAATAAATTGACGTTGAACGAAGTATTAAGGTATGGATTAAAAGATAATCTATACGAAAAGGTGTATGCTTATTGTTTACAAAGAGCCAATAGGTTCGGGCATACAATTAGTTAATTAGTTATTATATAATAGGTAAAAGAAGTTGGTGTAATCTTTTTTAAGACTATAATACCAGGTAAGATTTCCAAACCATATAAGCGCCTATTATATAATTAACTTAAAATTTATAAGATGGATAAAAAAATAATATCAGACCCAGGAGATGAGCAAGAATCTATATATAGAAATATTTATGCTCATTATATATTAGAAGAATGTTCCTCACCAATAGATGAGATAGAATATTTATTTGATAACCTACCTAAAGACCATAAAAAAGAAATAATTAATAATATGAAGGAGTGGAAAAATGAATGAAAAAGAAATAATTAAAGGTTTAATGCTTGTTTTAAGCGTTACAACTATAGATTTTTCGTCTTTTAAGTTAAAGGAGTATAATCAATATATGCAAGCTTATATAGCTGCAGAAAAATTATTAAAAAAACAAAATGAATAGACAAGAATTATTAACTAGCGGAGGGTTAGACTTTACCGTTAGCAAACAAAAAATGTTTTATCATCAACCTGATTGGACGCAGGGAGAGCAAGAATATAATAGTACAGATTTTTTCTGTACAGTAAATGATAAAACAGGTGAAGCCTTAGGGCCAGTTAGAAGTAGATATACAATAATGCAAAACTCTGAAATACTTGACATAGTATTATCAAAGTTAGTTAGTGGAACTTATGATTTATCTAAATCAAAATGTGGATTATTTAAAGGAGGTAGAAAAATATTTTTCTTTATAAAATTAAATAATGAAGTTGAGTTACCAGCAAGTGATGCTATGAATTTATATTTATATGCAATATCATCTCATGATGGCAGTCAAAGATTAGCTTTTGGAGTTACAACTCAAATGCACAGTTGTTCTAATATGTTTAGTCTTTTAATGTCAGATAAAGATAATAAACACATAGTAAAACACACATCTGAATTATCACAAGAAAATGTTTCTTATATAAATGGATTGATAAGTAGAAATGTAAAAGGTTTAACTAAACTTTTTGACATTATGTGGAGCAATCAACCTGAAGATTCATTTATAGACTTATTTGTTAATAAAATATTTCCTTTAGATGGCAAAAGAGTTAATGAAACAACTAAAGAACGTAATAAATTACTTCGTGATTCATTGAAAGAAGAAATGAATATTAAAGGAAGAAATTATTATGGACTTTTTAATGGTTTAACACATTACTATACACACCATAATAAAGATTTTACTAACAACTCTAATGATTATGAATTACTTTATGGTTCTTATAATCAAAAAGTAAAACAATCTTTAAATTTAATTATTGAAGAGATGAAGTCTAAAAATATAAATTTAAACTAATGAGAGATGAAGTAGAAAAAGGTTTATTAGCTAAGTTAATGCATAATAAAAATGTTTATTATAATCATTTTAATATATTAAATACTGATTTATTTTGTACAGAAATAAACAGAGAAATTTTTACATGTATAGATTTGTTATATCAACAAGGAAATAAATTTGATATTCTTTTAGCTTTACAAGTTTCAAATAAAACTAAAAAGTGGATAAAAAAAGTAGAGTTTGAGTATCAAATTATGAGTACTTTAAGTTTTGATTCATATCATTTATCAGCAGAAAATTGTATTAAATTTTTAATTGATGAAACTAAAAAAGAAAGGTTTACTAATTTAATTCAAGAACTTCCTTTAAAGTTAGAAGAAGGTGAGGTAAATGAAGTTATAGATTATACAATAAGTTCAGTAACAAAATTAACTGAACATAAGCAGGATAGTCTAGCTGATATGAGCAAACAAATAGATTCTTTTTTATTAGAAGTAAAAGAGAATTGTAACAAAACAGGTATAACAGGTATTACAAGTGGTTTTGAAAGCATAGATAATCATACAAATGGTTGGAAAAAACAAGACTTAATTATAGTTGGTGGTGCATCATCAATGGGTAAAACATCTTTATCTTTAGGTCTTGCTTTAAATGCAGCTAAATCTAAAATACCTAGTGTTATATTTTCTTATGAAATGTCTTCTAATCAATTATTAACTAGACTTGTTAGTTCTGAATCAGGTGTTGAAAATAAAGAAATATCTTCAGGTCTATTAGACCAAGACCAATTTGATATTATTGTAGATACATCTACTAGAATTAAATCGTTGCCTTTGTTTGTCGATGAGTGTTCAAATACTTCTTTAAGATATTTATTAAATAGAATTAGAAGATATGTTATAACTAATGACATTCAATTAGTTATGATTGACTACTTGCAACTAATTAATAATTTCAGTAAAGGTAGGAGTCGTGAACAAGAGGTTTCTCAAATTGCTAGGTCTTTGAAAAATATAGCCAAAGAACTTAACATATGCGTAATAGCATTATCACAATTATCTCGTAATGTTCAAAATAGAGCTGGATGTAAACCTTGTTTAGCTGATTTGAGAGAGTCAGGAGAAATAGAACAGGCTGCAGACACAGTTGTTTTTGTATATAGACCAGAGTATTATGGTATAGATAGAGATGAAGATGGTAACGACTTAAAAGGCAAAGCTGAAATTATATTTGCTAAAGGTAGAAACATAGGAATTGGCAATATAAGTTTGGAGTTTAGCAACAAATTTACTAAATTTGATGAACCAAAAGTTAATTACTCTAAAGAGTTTTTTAAAATTGAAAGTTCATAGAGAAATAATAAGCAAGGTAAGCAAGGACTTAAAAATCCCCCTATATACAGTAGATAAAGTTGTGTCTTTAACTTTTAAACAAATCAAAAGTTTATTAGTTAAAGAACACAACATTATGATTAGAGGATATATTAAGTTTGTAACATCTAAAAGAAAGTATTTTCAAAAACCAAATAAATTAAAACTAAAACAAATAATTAAATTACCAACAAAACAATGAAACCAAACATTATTGTAGTGGGAAAGAGTGGCTCAGGTAAGTCAACATCCCTTCGTAATCTGAATCCAGAAACAACTGCTGTATTAAATACAGAAAGAAAACAATTACCATTTAAAGGTGCAAATAATTTTATGAATGTACCAGTACCAGACCTTAATACATATAAAGCTGCATTTAAAAAAGCAGTTGACTCTAGTAAAATTGAAACTATTGTTATAGAATCTTTTACTTCTCTTATTGAAATGATATATAGAGAGGGTTCTATAAGATTTAAAGGTTTTGATGTTTGGTCATTCTACAATACAGAGATAGATACTATTCTTAACATGAGTAAAAACACAGATAAAAACATTGTGTTCTTAGCAATAGATGGTGCTTATGATGGAGAGGATGGTGTTCAAGAAAGATTTGTAGCTGTAGATGGTAACAGATGGAAAAAGCGTGTAGAAAAAGAATTTGTAGTATGCTTATATACTGATAATTATTACAAAGACCAATCAGCATCATACAGATTTAGAACACAATCTTTAGGTAAAGACTCAGCAAAAAGCCCAATGGGTATGTTTGAAGAGTTATATATAGATAACGACCTTAAACAAGTTATCGAAAAATGCAAGGAGTATTATAATTAAAATTTAAAAAAAATGTTTAGCAATTTAAATTCATTAGAATTAAAAGAACAAAAAAGCTACTTAAAAGAAGGAGCTTATTTAGTAACAATTAAATCATTAATATCGTCAGACAGTTTAGACAGGAAGCCAAGAATACCTTACATAGAGTATACGGCAGAAACAAAAACAGGAGAAACATGTAGGATTAGACTTAATGGTTATAAGGATGGAGATGGAACTTCAGAAACTGCAAAAGAAATTAGAGGTAAAATATTTAAACAATTTCTAACTAATTGTGGAATAAAAAACTTTGATGATTGGGTTAAGTCTGCTAAAGAGGCTATAGGTAAATCTCTTTATATAGCGCTTAACACAAGAGAATATTGGACAAATGACTCTGATGGTAAACCAGTTGTAAGAAAAGCTGTTGAATATAAAACTTCTAGCCCTTCTGATAAACCTTTAACTTATAATCCAAGTTATAACAAAGTGTTGTCACCTCAGCAGTTAAGAGAATTTAATGAGGCATTGAAACTTCATGGTCAATCTGAAGATGTTTCAAATGATGATTTACCGTTTTAATGTATTAGTTTTTTTGAACATGTCTTACTAATACATTATTGTGAGCAAGCTACATGAACGCTGCATATATTTGTTTAGAATAGAATTATATTTTTAATTTCAGATTTAAATTTGGGATTCTATTCTATGAGTTCTGATTAGGGAGGTTTAAGATTTGGTCGTCCGCAGGCCTCCCTAATTTTAACTATATATAAAATGAAACATATAGCCAAAATAATTAATAATAAAATTGTTTATACTTATCCTAGTAAAATAGAAAAGCAAATAGAAAAACTTAATAATACTAGCGTTATAGTAGAAATAAAAAAAAATAATGTAAAAAGAAGTGGAGCTCTTAACCAGTATTATTGGAAAGTTGTTGTAGGTATTTTAACAGAAGAGTTAGGATATTCTAAAGAAGAAATGCATGAAGTTTTAAAATCTAAATTTTTATATAAAAAAGAATTAATAGGTGAAGAATGGATTCGTGTTTCAATAAGTACAACTAAACTTACAAACAAAGATTTTATTGAATATATAGATAAAATAAAAATGTTTGCAAGCCAAGAGTTATCCATATATATACCCGACCCAAATGAATTCTAAAATATTTATTCCAGGTAATGTACCGTCTAGTAAAAACAGTAAGCAATGGACGGGAAAGATTTTAATACACAGCAAGACTACTAGAAATTATATTAGAGATACTAAAAAACATTATATAGATTGTAAAAAAATATTTAATGCTCAATTAGTAGAAGCTACAAATGTTAATTTACTTTATCCTTTACATATTGATTTCTATTTTGTAAGAAGTAGTAGAAGAAAGTTTGATTACATTAATCCTGCACAAACAGTACAAGACCTTATAGTTAAATATGGTTGGATAGAAGATGACAATTGTGATATAATGGTTCCTCATTTTAGTGGTTATCATATAGATAAAGATAACCCTGGAGTCTATATTAAAGTATTATCTTATATAAAATAATATTATAAACATAAATTAAATGAACAAAATAAACAAATACAAAAACGAAGAAGAGTTAATGAAAGACGAAATTAACTTATTAGGAAAGGCAAAAGAAACATATGTTATTCATCCTGACATGGTTTGGAATGAAGCAGTTAAAGCTGGAATAGCTAGTCAAAGTGCTTATAGATATTACTTTACAGAAATAATGAGAAGTTATGGAGCATTACAAATGTCTAGATATATGAAATATTATGAAAAATGTACAGAGCATTTAGTAAAACCTTTAAGTACAATAGATTGGGATAAAAAATATTGTGCTACAGACCATAGATTAACATGGAAGAAGGATAAAAATGGAAAAATGATTCCTCAAAATACAGATAATTTTTGGTATCCAATACATAAATTAGCATATGAAATGCAACAAAATAAACTTAAAAATAAAGAAAAATGATTTTAGAAAACAAAGGAGTAATAACAGACCAGAACTATTACGAAGATAAAGAATATATATCAGCAAGCATGATAAAGCAGGCTCTACAGGGTAGCAAAAAGCAATTTGATTACGCTATGCAAAATAATAAAGAAAGCGAAGCAATGCTTGTAGGGTCTGCATTTCATGCTATTATGTTAGAGCCAGAAACTTTTGGCGACTTATATGCGTTTGAACCTGACGTGGATAGAAGAACTAAAGCAGGTAAAGAATACATAGCAGAATGGAAAGAAGAACATTCTAGAATACCTAACCATTTATCTGGTAAGCATTCTAATATGTTATGGAACATGAAAGATAGTTTAAACGCTCACCCTAAATATAAAGAACTAATTAAAAATTTTAAAAGTTCTATTAAAGAGGGTATTAATTTATTTGAAATAGATGGTGTTAAGTGTAAGGCTAAAGTAGATTACTATGACCCTATACAAAATATTATTATTGATATTAAAACCTGTAACTCAGTTAATCTTCCAGATATAATAGAATCTATTGATAAGTATATGTATGGAGTTCAAGCTGCTTTTTATCTAGATGCTTTAAATGCAGATGCATTTTATTTTGCATTTATAACAAAGAAAAAACCTTATGATGTTTTAATAGTTAAATATGGAGTGTCTTTAGAAAAAGATAGAGAGGCTTATAAACTAGGTATGAAAAATATTCAAAGGTTTAATGAAGAGCCAGAAAATTCTTATGCAATGTTTAATGAAATTATAGAATTATAATGGAATTAGTTTTTGTATACGGAACATTAAAGCAAGGTTTTAATAATAATTGTTTATTATATGATTCAGTATATGTAGGGCCTGCTGTCACGAAACATCAATATGCTATGTATAGTGATGGCATACCTTACGTTACTGAAAAACTCCCATTAACAAATATAATTGGTGAGCTTTATGAAGTAGATAAACATTCGTTATATAATCTTGACATGTTAGAAGGTCACCCTAAGTGGTATAAAAGAAAACAAATAGATATAGTTACTTTAAAAAGTTATAAAGGTAGCAATGCAGTACCTGGAGTTTGGTTATACTTTAATGATTATATACCATCTACAGCTACATTAAACACTACAGGTAACTATTTAAAATATTAAAATTTAAAAAAATGACATCAAAACAAATACTTCCTAAAGTTTGTTCTATAATGAATATTTCAGTAAAGGACATTCAAAGTAATTCAAATAAACCAAAACTTGTAAATGCTAGAATGATTTATGCTATTATATGTAGAGATTTTACTAGAGAAAGTACGGCTGTTGTAGCCAAAAGAATAAAAAAAAACAGAACTTCTGTTTCATATTACAATAGAGTTTTTAATAGTTACATATTATCAGATATTCATCTTAAAGAATACTATGATATTACAAGAAGAATAATGATTCAAGATTTAGCAAAAGATTATGAAGAAAGTATCGAAACAGATTTGGTTGAACAAATTGACTTTGAAATTAACAAATTACTCAAAATCAAAAATTGGATTATCTCTTCAAAAAAAGAATAGAATTTTTACAGTAGAAAAACTTACTATTGGAAATACTAAAGAAATGATTGAAGATTTATATTATAACAATTATACAATTTCTTCATTGAAGGATACTTATGGAAGCAAGAATGGTTGCGAATTAAAAATAATTAAAGTTGTACCTTTGAGCTTTCATGGAAATACGAGTAAAAGATTTAATAAATAATTAACCATGAAAAATACAGATTATTTAATATATAATTTATTTGAAGAAGATGTTGTTAGGTTTTCAGAATCAAATGAAATTATTATTTATGGCAACATAAATGAAGCAAAAGAAGATGCTAAGAAATTAGGAGTTGGTTATTTTATACATAAAGTATCTGATGCTTTACCTAACCATCAATTAGAAATTAAAAATCAAATTAATAATGGAAAACTTATCTAAAATTATAATTTTACTTTTTAGTTTGTCTATAATTTATACAATTTATGATGCTATTAGTGTAAATAAAAAAACAAAAAATGAAAGGATTAATAACAAAAATTTTAAAAAAAGCAATACAAAAAAGAAAGACGTTAAAAGTAATTCAAAGGTATTTAAAAATAAAACACAAGATAAACGTAAGTATAATAGCATTAAAAAAAAGAATGCAAAATTTAAATTAAAATGAGTAAAAGCAAAAAACAATCAATTAAAGAAATGGAAAAAAATAACGTTAAATCTTTAGATGCGAGGTTAGAAAAAGACGTACAAAAATTTGAAATAGTTTTTAATAGCTGGCCAGATGATGAAAAGATATTATATAATAGGCTACATAACTATGACAAGAATCAATACGCAGCCAATCTAGTTATTGAATTTACTTCTGAAATATATGCTTTTGATGTAAAAGATGTTCAGAAAAAATATGCTGATTGGCTTGATAAAAAACTTACTAAGATTAAAGAAGAGAAAGAATCTAAAGATGATAAATCATAAAAAGGTATATACTACCTTCTTTAATTTAGACATAAGTGACCGTATTCTGTGTACCAATTGTGGGCAAGTCGCTGTAGACATTCATCATATAAGTCCAAGGGGTATGGGTGGTTCTGAAAAGGATTATATAGAAAACTTAGTAGCTCTATGTAGGTTGTGTCACGATAAGGCAGAGTCAAATAGTTCATTTAATTTATATATAAGAATCAAACACCTAAAATTAGTTACAATGTATTTGGAGGATAACGCTTAGTTATCTTCCATTTTTTTTATTACACCTAAGTAAATAAACGGTATGTATAAGTGTATTTCAGATTGGTCATACATTTCATTTGGTTCAAAAGTTCTAAATCCAAAAACCACTCCACTATAAATTCCTAACTCTATCGTTAAGTCTCCTATGTTATATTGTAATAATATTCGCATTGCATTCCATTTGTTTTGTGCCATATAAAAGCATGAGCACGTTTTATTGCAGATATGTATCCACTATCATCATGCCATTGGTCTGTAGGTGACATACTTCCTAAATGTCTAACACATATACCATTTAGTTCCTCCACCTGACCCATTATATTTGTTTTAAGGCTATGTAGATGTCCTCTATGGACTTCAATGTGTTTTACCTCACTCCACACCTCACGAAATCTTTGTGAGATTACAGAGGCTAAATTCTTGTAATTTTTTACTCTATTTCCATGGTCAAATATTAGTAAACACTCTCCATAAACATATCCTTTCATTAAAGGTCTGCTATTGTCAACCGTAATATGTTCTGTATTTTCATAAATAGCTTCAAGTGTATCTCCCATATGTAACATACTTTCTTCATCGTGATTACCTGGAATTACAACAACTCTTACTGGAGCTGTTTGGGCTAACAAGTTTATACATTCAACTAAAAGTTTTCTTCCGAATCTATATGCATCGTAGGCTGATACAGAATTACTTTGAGGTGTCCCTTTAGTCGTAGAAGCAAAAGGTTTGTCTTTATCTACGTTTAAAAAATCATTACCTACTACAAATACTATTTCTTCAATTTTGAATCCTCTCGCTCTGTGAAAAAGGGAATCAATAGCAGTGTGAAGCCTAGTCCTAGCCACATCAAGAGAATACTCATCACCAGTAATCCCCAACTTACCAAGATGCAAGTCGTATGCCCCAATTTCGAGCAAGTATCCTTCGCTATTTTTTTTATCAATTTTATAAGTCGGTCTATATGCATAAGATTGAAAAGTTTCAAATAAATCTTGTTTTAAATCTTCTCTTAATTTAGATAAATTTTCCCAAATATTTATTTTCTTAAATTTAGCTTTAGTCCTATACATAGTTACAGTAACAGGCTTCCTGTCATTATCAAAACCTGTAACCTCATATGTACCAATATCAAACCAATCAACTTCCCAGTTATCTAAATCAACATTACAATTTTTAATTAAGTCTTCTAAAGATTTTACCCTTTTACTGTCTTCAACAGAAATAACTAAAGAGTCTTTTTGCTCATTTGTAGTTATTTTCTCAGTATCACTAACTGAGTGTAGACCCGCTTCAAATGCACCTTGATATGTTTTCCTAAGAACTCTTGCTATACCTCTTACAGTTTCGTATGTGCTGTTAAATATTTTTGCTGTATTTGCGTAATCTTTATTTAACTTTTCGGGATTACTCATTAGATACTCCCTAATTTTATCATTTTTTACCACGATTTCTAGCTCTATTTTTAGATTGCTTTTCTTTTACTAATTTACCTTTTTTAGTGTGAGACATGTCTTTACCATCTTTATTGCCGTAAGTTTTTCTTTTTTTATTTTCAGCATTTAACAATGAACGGTATTTTTTTCTTTTTTTAGTTTTATGATATTCAGTATCATATTCTTTCTTTTTTTTTGCAGACTTTTTATTTTTTGCATAATGTTTTGCACTTTTACTTTTACCTGTAGATTTTCCTGCCAAAGTATTTTTAGCCATTACATAATATTTTTATTATTAACATTTAATCCTTTTAGCCAGCTTTTTAATTTTATTCCAGAATTTTCATTAAAAAATAACTCTGAACTACCAATTTTTAAATGCTGATTATATAATAAATGATACATTATTATATATTCCATAGAGTCATACTGCCTCCAGGTAGCAGTATCATAAGGTTTGTTATTTAATAAGCCACCAACATAAGCTATATGTTTATAGTTTTCTTTACTAGAAGGGTGGTTAGAATTTGATTTGTATTTTGATAATTGACCGTTGTAATGAATAATATCACAAGAAACAGATAATACATACTCTTTTTTTTCAGGAATATAGCCTGATTCTGTTCCAGTAGAGTGTATTATCAAATATTCAATCACTTTTTCTTTATTTTTTCTATACTTCTACCTGCAAAATATGCACCATATACAGTAATTAAAAGAGTTTGATAAATTGGAATATAAGCAGGAGAAATACTAAATTGTCCAGCGTTGCCATCAAATATAGATATAACAACAAACATTGCTGTTAAAAATATACATATTAAAGGTCGAATGTTTTTAGAAAGCCAATTATCAGACCTCATGTCGGCTTCCCATCGCCTTGTGACTTGTTCTTGTGCCTGAGCTTCAGCCTTCATTAAAACTTCCTCCATGGCTTGCTTTGCAGCCAACCTTTCTTCATCAGAAGTAGATAGATTGTCTATTACATTACCTATTTGTTCAACAACTCCCCCACCTAAAAAGTTTAATAATTTACTCATTATATAATACTAATATCTGGAGCGTATTTATATGCCGTATCACCTTCGTCATCTTTATACGCAATTAATACTTGCTTTCTATTTCCTTTTTGTACAAGTGACAAATGAATCCACGAAAAATCAAACTCATTAATTATTTGGTCAAAAGATAATCCACTTTCTATAATCCAATCGTAAATTTCTTTATTACACATTTTACCTTCTTTCCAAAATTGCAGGTCTAAAGCCTCACCTTTACAATGTTGCGATTTAGAACTTCCCCCAATGGCACGATTTAAATTTGGGCTTCTGTACCCTGAGGTAATTCTTATAGGCCCTAAATCGTTTCGCATAGGTTGTATAAGATTTGTAATAATACGCTGCATATTTTTCATATGAGCATCTTTAGGAACATTATCTATACCTAATCTTTTAGCTGTATTACTTCGAGTAACTTCTGATAATACAAAGTTTTTACTTAACCTCATTATTATAAATTATATATTTTTCTTTTAACTTCTTTTATATCTTGATTAATCTTTTCAATATCTTTTTCAA
>Ga0181393_1000309_pt1 | contig 18500 bp, 25 predicted proteins | sample 16SPOviralmetaG_FD_130122 | JGI IMG/M metagenome (GOLD analysis project Ga0181393, IMG submission 130122) | Marine viral communities from the oligotrophic San Pedro Time Series (SPOT) site, San Pedro Channel, CA, USA - 16 SPOT_SRF_2010-10-21 | ecosystem: Environmental > Aquatic > Marine > Strait...
AAATAAAAGAAATTATAAAAGAGGCGGTAGAAATTGAGAAACATTTTATTTGTGAAGCGTTACCGTGTAGATTGTTAGGCATGAATGAAAAGATGATGAGTGATTATATTGAGTTTGTTGCGGACAGATTATGTACTCAACTAGAAATTAAAAAAATATTTAATACAAATAATCCATTTGATTTTATGGAAAGTATTTCAATAGAAGGTAAAACTAATTTTTTTGAAAAGCGTGTGAGCGATTATGCTCTTGCTACAAAGACTAAAAGTGATGATGATTTTTCTATGAGTTTAGATATTTTTTAGCCAACTTTATTCCTTCAATGCTTTCAACAGTATCATCATTCCTTCCGACAAACCACTTTCCAGTCAATATATTATCGTAAGTTTGATTACGTATAGGTATTAATTTTTTAGCGTTAATACAAAATTTATTACCAATTGAGTCTTCTACCTCCACATAATCAAAATTACCACGTTCGTTTCTTTTTTTTTTTTTTTTTTTTGATAAGAAACCAACCGCTCATCTCGTTGGTTAAGATGGCGAAACTTAATCATTTTAGATGTAATTTTTTTTATAACATAAATGTTGTAAGTTTCTCTATTTTCGTGTTCTCCTAGTGTGCTAAGTTCTTCAAATATACCAACTCTAAAATGACTACTCCTTATTGCTTTTTTTGGATATTTTGGAATGAATGATAGTATATTACTCATTACCAAATCGTCAAAATAATATTTTTTTTTTGGATTAAAATCTTCGGGTAGTCTTATTTTGCTGATAAGAGCAAACGCCTCGGCATTTTGTGTGTAGAAATCCGTAAAAGTCGTCATATTATGCTGTTGATGCTGTTAGAGATGTTGCCGAGATTTAGAATCAATTTTTTTTTTAAATGAAGAAAAATACAAAACAAGACTTTTAAAAATATTTGTCTAATTTATAATGAGTGAAACATTTGAAGGTGCCTACGGTGTAAACGAAGATGTTGATTTTGAAGACGTTTCTGACCCGTCGTTTTACGAGGCAGACGGTGACGGCGAACAAGTTTATTTAGATAGTGTATTACCACATGCGTATGATCCAACTCTAGAGCCATTTAATACGCAAGGAGCAAATCCAAAAGAATATCCAGAACAAAATGCGGAAGGATTCCACCCTCTTCCGCAAAATCCTTATGCTTATACATTTGATAATAGTGATAAATTTTTCAATCCTCAAAATAAAGAACAAACGGTATAAATGGCGGGTGGGGGAAGATAGATAGTCCCTACTTGGGGAGGTTTGAAATTATACTCCCTAATTATCCTCCCTACCTCCGTGACTCCATTTACAGTAACAAAATATATTACCTTTAAAATATTATGGTCTTAAAATATTATAGGGAGGATAATAATCAAAACATTTTTATAATAACATAAAAAAAATTTCATAAAATATTTTTATGTATGTTCTAAGAAAGTTTATTCTGAGTCACTCCCCTCCCTATACTCCCCAATATAGAGCCCAATATCAACTATCTATCCAACCCCCACCGGCCATTTAAACACTTCCAAAAATAAATATATCATAATAATATAAATGCCTAACCATAATCTTAACGATACTGATTTAGGGTCGCAATCCATTTTTTTACATTCCAACGACGCGGCACTTTCTATCACAGATTCAGAAAAGATTTTTTATTTAAAAGAAAATATTAAAGCGCCAGCAGGCACAAGAATAATTATAGGTTTAACAAATTTGACTTTGCCAAACTCCATGTTTAATGTTTCAGAAAATACCAATAGTATAACAATTGCCGTTGCCGGTGGTAGTACTAATGTTCGTACAATTCCAGTAGGCAATTATGATACTAATAGTTTATCTAAAGCACTAAAAGAATTAAGTGAAATAACTGATTGTAGTTTTAATGATAACAATAAATTAAATATAGTTTTTGCGAGTCCATCAAAAATTACAGAATCTACATTAAGTCGCCAATTGGGAATTAAAAGTCAAGTGCCAATGTCTAATTTCGTAACAAATTTTTCAGGGGCAGGTATTTGTGATTTAGGCGGTGTAACAAATATTTATATAAAAATTCGTAACGTGACTATGAATAATTTAGATTCAAGAGGGCAGACATCAAATATTATTGCTAGTATAGTTAATAACACAAATTACGGCGGTTATATTTTTTATACACCACCTGAGGTATTATATTATTTAATCAATGAAAATACAGTATCATATATAGATTTAGAATTAACAGATCAAGAAGGTAAACTTTTAGAATTAAATGAGATAGATTATAATTTGACTTTAACAATTCATTTTGTAAAACAACGAGAATCAATCACAAGAACTTCTTTATTGAAGGAAATCAAAGATAAATATGAAATGAAAAATAAAGATGAAGAAAAAAAAAATGATGAGTAAATATATAATGGCAGTTGTATTTGGTAGAAAAACAAAAAAGTTAACGAAGTTCGGCATAAAAGCGGCCAAGAAAGGAATACACGGAATTAAAAACGGAGGCAAATTATCGTTTCTCTCTGGCACTAATTTACATAACCCAAAAATGATGGGGACGCACAATAATAGAAACGAAGGTATAGAAAAAATAACACGATAGATTTTTTATATATGATAAATATATATAATGGATTACGCAACCAGTAGTATTTGTGATTATATAACTCTTTTTTTTGCTGACGCGGTTAGTGATGGTGTAAGCACATTAACTTTTAATATACCAGATTCTGCTTATATTAATAATATACGTGGAGATTTTGCTTTAGTAAATATGGCCGATGGTGCCATGAAAAAAACTAATAATGGAGATCATATATTAGTAACAATCAAAAATGTTTTAAATAATACAACTTCTAATGCCTCTGTACCAGCACCAATCGGGCATTTCGCAAATGTTACTAACGCCTCATCTCATAAACACATGTACGTCGTGAATGATATAAAATATTTAATGCCTCCACGGCCAAAACAGATTGTTTTAGAAACAGTAGATCAAGATAAAGACAAAAAATTAATTACTGAAGGTTATGTAACATTGCGATTTGATTATTTATCTAAACCCGCAGTTACAGAAGAAAATACAGTTAATGCTTTTACTCCAGCATTTCCTCAAGTTAGTAATTTTTAAAAAATAAAATAAAGAGGTAGTATATATGGACTATTCAAAAAGTAGCATTTGTGATTACATAACTTTATACTTTGCTGATGGCGTGAGTGATGGCGTGAGTTTGTTGACTTTTAATATTCCAGATACTGCTTATATGAATAATTCACGTGGCGATTATGCGTTAGTTTCTCTGGTTGATGGTGGTGTAATAAAAAATTCAAACGATCATATTTTAGTAGGAATAAAAAACATTTTGAATAATTCATCGCCCAATAATTCTTTACTACCGCCATTAGGGCATTTCGTAAATCAGAATAACGCAACAGATTATAAACATAAATTAATTACAAATAATATAGCATATTTAACACCTCCTCGCCCACCACAAATTACTTTAGAAACATTCGGGCAAGATAAATCAAAGAAACTAGTAACAAATGGCTATGTAACATTAAAGTTTGATTATTTATCTAAACCTGCTCTTATAAAGGAAAATAAAGATAATGCTTTCACTTCGGCATTTCCTCAACCATATAGTTTTTAGAACAAAAATAAAAATATAAATGAAATTTTTTTTTATCTTTGTTTAATATATAATATGGCCGCTACTACTCAGAAACTTAACTACAACGCAATCCCGCCGAGGGCCACAAGTTCTCGTGCTATTAGAAATGAAATTGTGCCTTCAAATGGCTCTGAATTCGCTATGAATCAAACTATAATTTTTGATGTGCCAGCAAATCTTAACAACACATTCGCTGACTTTCAATCTTCGTATATTAAATTAGATTTCGCCAATAATGATGGTGCTGACCTTCATTTTGAAGGTGGCGGATTTCCTTCGTGCATTCGCCGAATTGTGCTTGAATTGGGCGGGCAAACTTTATTTTCATGCGATAACTGGAATGTGTTGTATGAAATAATGCTTACTTTAGATACCTCAATTAGTTTCCGTAACAATGCTGGTATGCGCCTTTTCGGTGCTGGTGGCACTCATCAAGGGCATACGGTCGTTTCGGGTGGCACTCGTAAAGTCTGCTTTCCTCTCGTCCTTACTCCTCTTATGGCGAATAAATATTGGCCGTTGATTGGTCGCGACAGACTTCGCATTCGTATTGAATTAGATACTGCCGCTCATTCTCTCATTGCTGATGCTGGTGTTTTAGATTCTGATATTAAGATTAGCAATGCTTCGTTAGTAATGTATAATTTGGAACTTGGCTCGGACGTTATGTCGCAAGTAGCGGCCGCCTCTGGTGGCCAGTTCCGTATTGCTATGCCTTCGTACCAGCACCACCAGACTGCCCTTGCTGCCACTGATACTGCGGCCGTTGCCACTCTTGGTTATAGCATGTCTTCATTAAATCGTATACTTGTTGCCCAGCAACGTGCGGCCACAACTGTTACGGGGCACAATGTCGGTAATAGGTCAAGATTGAAATTAAATCGCTTTTTCGTAACTATTGGCGGTGTGAAATATCCAATGCGCGATATTCAAGAAACTGGCCTCGCGCTTGATACAGGTGCTGGTTCGGAAGTCCTTGCTGAGGCCCTTATCTCTCAACGTGCCCTTTGTACTTGGGGCCACGATAGTTCGGTTCAAGTTGGCGCTGGTTTTGGGGCCGAAGAACCAGATGGTAGTAATTCTGCCAACACAGGCACTTATGCCATAGATCTTGATTTAGAGTCGCAAAGAGTTGCTGGTGGCGAGGGTTCGCTTGGCTTAGTGGCAGGAGTCAACTGCATCGGGCAAGTCGTACAGGCCACATTTGAATACACTGACTCACCTACCGCTGCCCACGTTATTAATATTTTTGGCGAACACACTATCATGGCGAGTCTGGATCTTAACACTCTTACCTGGGCGATTGCTGTTTAAATCAGTCTATAAATAATTTTTCAATAATATATTAAGTATGTATATTATTGAAACAAAAATAAAAAGTAAATATATATGAGTTGCGTGAGTTTAACAGAAACGGGCCTTCTTGCTTTATGTGGTATGATTATAGGTTTTGTTATTTCTTTTTGTAAAACAGCAGAACAATCACGATGTAAAAATATAAAATTATGTTGGGGCATTATTGACTGTGAACGGCAACCTTTATCTGGCGAAACAATTTTAGAAATGACGGAATCTCAAAATAATCACGATTGAATCGTAACACCTTCTATGTCGCCCTCGCTCATACTATTACGAAAATCTGCTTGAATGTTGTCGTCGCAACATTTAGAAGAAGTGTGGCACTTCATTTTATATAACCTATATGCTAAAATCATAATAAAAAAACTACAAGCGCCTTCTAGAGAATATTTTGTATAATCTTGATCCATGATATTAATATATGTAGATATAATATAAATGAGTAAGACATTGTTTAATCAAAATACTTTTAACGAAAAGAATGTAAAAAATAGTAATTCTTTGGATAAAGTAAATGTCGCAGATGCTACGATTGAAAATGCTACTATAACCAATCTAACAAATACAGAACTACAAACAGCAACGAGTAATATACAAACAAACGCATCAGCAATAGCGGGGAAACAAGATGTATTATCATCAACTAATCTTTTAAATCCTAATTTCATTGATGCCGAAGATGACGAAACTAGTGTAATAATTACTAAATCAGAGTTTGGTTCTCTTACTGGTTTTACAAATTCGCTGGGAACTATTCAAAATCAAATAGATAGTAAAGCAAAATTATATGATGTATCTCTGCCCCTCGTGAAAACTGTAAGAGAACTTATCCAATTTGGCGAAAATCCAATATTATTATCTATAAATAATACAACCTCTCCAGCAAATGGTTCGGCCGCTTTAATAACGAGTGGTGGAGTTTTTACCGCATTAAGTGGCAAACAAGATACAATTGGCGCGGGTAATCTTTTGAGCGCAACTTTTATTGGCAATGGCGGAATAACTGATGAAGAATTCGGATTTTTAGATACTGTATCCAGTAATATTCAAGATCAATTAGATGGCAAACAACCTACAATTAGTGCTAGTAATCGTATAAATGCTAGTCATATTGGCGATAATAATAGTGTATCTAATCAAGAATACGGGTTTTTAGCCACTGTATCCAGTAATATTCAAAATCAATTAAATGGCAAACAACCTACAATTACTTCTAGCAATCGTGTAAATGCTAGTCATATTGGCAGTAATAATAATATAAGCAATACTGAATACGGATATTTAAATGGTCTAGACGGTAATATTCAAAATCAATTAGATGGCAAACAAAGTAATATAACTGATGCTGGTGAAATAGTCGTAGATCAATTAAAAATAGATACGGCACAAAATGTATCTAATAATAATTCAACAGACGCGGCCTTAAGAATTCGGCAGGGTATGTTATTGATGGATTGTGGCAATACTACCAATAATGGTTATACAAATGCTAATGGTGCTATACAAATTAATTGCCGAGATCATGGAAAATTGCGTGACGGAATCAGTATGAAAGCAAGTACAAATAATAATGTATGTATTCATTTCAGAAACACAAATGATGGCGCACGTGGTCGTATTGAGGGCAATGGTTCTTCAAATGTAAGATATAGGACTGGCTCTGATGAAAGATTAAAAGAAGATATAACAGATATGGAGAGTTGCTGGGAATTAATTAAAACAGCAAAACCAAAAAGTTTTAGATGGATTGAGGAAGATTATTATGATTGTGGTTTTATAGCACAAGAGATTTATAGTATTGCCGAATTCAAATGTTTACGACCAAGAGATGGTTATTATGATTGCGACAATTCATTAAATACGTTTGATGAAGACGGTTATTGTGCCTATCCTATGGAAAGTGAAGAACGGATACGGCCACACATGTTGGACTACAGTAATTTCACGCCGTATTTATGGAAAGCATTGCAAGAGGCAATTATCAAAATAGAAACATTGGAAACAAAAGTGGCAATTTTAGAAGAACAAATAATAGTTTAATATTTTTGTCTTTTATATATAATATGAGGAGATCAAAATATACTATAGAATTTGAAAAAATATATGGGGATAAAATACCAGATAGGAAAAAATCAACACTCTCAAAATATTTTAAAATTAAAAAAGAATTAATAAATGATGTATACAATCGTGGTGTTGGTGCCTACAAAACAAATCCATCGTCTGTACGTAAAGGAGTATCAAGTGAGGAACAATGGGCAACAGCAAGACTTTATAAATTTATATTGAATGTTGAAAAAAAAAGACAAAATAAAATATATCCTCGCGGACGAGGTCACGACGCCGATGTGGTTGAGAAGGCATAGAGCGGGTCAATAGATACGGTTAAAGACGGTGTAATGGGTGGCGAACTGACTCTCTGTAAGTGGGCAGAAAAAGCGACGGGGTCGGCACCAAGTATATCTCGGCGTTTATACCTTACCTTGCCTTCATATCTGGTTCGGCATTCATACCTTACCTTCACGATGGATATTCGTTCTTTTTTCTCGGGCAGCAAAAAAACTCTTACGATGAAAGTAACGGTTGAAGTAAATCTACCCAAGAGGAGGAAGTATCGTCATACTCCCAAATGGTTTAAGAAAAAGATGCTTCAAGAACTTTCTGTTACTTTGGAGCATCTCAAAAATCAAGAAAGAAATATTTTGAAAAATGTTGTGTGTGAATGTTATTAACAAATAAATAAAAATAATTTATTAATAACAAAAATGATTTAAAAACAATAAAAAATACCCAAAAATAATTAATTAATTAATAAAAAATGATATTATTAATATATAATTTAAATTATATCTTTATATTTAACTTTTTCTATACTTAATAAATTATTTTTAGGTATTTAAACAATAATTTATTAGGATTAATTTAGTAATTTATTAAAAACTATAATTTTTTATATATATATAATATAAAATGGAAAAAGAGTTAAAATCTATTTTAGTAAATCTAGGCGAAAGCACCTCAAAATCTTACGAAAATTCGTATAAGAGATTGAGAAAACTTTTAAATTTAACTGATAAACGTAAACCAATTAAGAAATTAAATATTGATAATGTTTTAGATAAAATTAAATCCGTTGAAAATCCTTCAACAAGGCACTCAGTTTTTGTTATTGTTAAAAAAATTTACGATTATGAAAAAAATAAAGATAAAATAGATGCCGTTGATAAGCAAATTAGAGAAGATAAACGAGAATTACAAATTAAAAAAAATGGTAATTTAGATAAATCACTGCCATCATTTGAAGAAATTAATAATGCTATAAAAAAAGAAACTAATCCTAAAAAATATATTACGAGTTTCCTAATGTTAAAAGTTAATACACGTAATCAAGATGTCGCTATGATTGATTTACATAGATCTAATGATAATCATAAAGTAGAGATTGAGAAATTAGACAAAACGAGAAATCATATTATTATTCCAGCGGGCACAGGTAAAGCAATTTATATTCGTAATGTTTATAAGACTTCAAAAAAATACGGCCAAAAGAAAAATATTATTTTAGTTAAAAAGTTTATTGATATGGTAAGAGAAGAATTAGGCGATAATAATAAAAAGCAACTCTTTATCCGTAAGAATGGTGAGAATATATCTAATGCTTCAATTGGTTCATATATTAAAAAATTTGTCGTGCTTGGTTTAAATGAAGGGCAAATAATGAAAGCAGTATTAAAGCACATTGATAATAAAGGTTCTTACGATATGTTGCGAAAAGTCAGTAACAATCGTGGCACAAATATTGCTACTCTTTTATCAGAATATGATGTTACCAATATTAAAGCACCTAGTGATATTATTAAATCAGAGCAAGAACAAGAAGTCAAGCAAGAAGTTAATATAGAGGGGTAATTTTTTTATCACGTGTTAAATGGTAAGAATTAAATAAATATTTTTTATGTGCTGGTACCTCTATACAATCAAATAATGATTTACAAGTTTTATATTTTTTTGTCTTAAATATCAAATCGTTATAATTGAGAATTGGTAATCTTCTTAAAATCTCTTGTTTATTTGGAAATAAACCACAGTAACCAATTCTCGTACGTTCATAGTCTGAGTACATTATTATAATAAATAGTTTACTCATATATATTAGTAAAATATTTATTTATCGTTTTATTTCAATTCCATTCTGAATTGCGAATGCGTGTAATTCAACTTGATTTAAATGTGAGTAATTTCTAACACCAGCACGTTTTAATTCCGCGCGTATATCTTTCATAGTTTTATTTGCCCTGCGCTGTTTCCTCTGTGTTCTAGAAGCACGAGGTTCAATCTCAATGCCTCGCGTTTCTTCAATGTCTGTTAAATCCATGAACTCATCTAATTTTGGATTGAATGAAACTCTTTTACTGGCATCCGTATCTGTCGTAATGCCTTCTGGTTCAGTTAATCTACCAGCACCTTGCCCCGCTAAATCCATTAATGTTTCAGCACCTATTGAAGTATCACTTTGACTGCCACTCATCGCGTTATTCATTTGCTCTATTAATGTTTGCGCTCTTTGTACTCCAGCATTAAAAGCACGTTGATTATCAGACATTTCACTTAATTCATTATTGAAGTCAGATTGAGAACTAGGACTATCAGTGGCAATTGTAGACATACCACTTACAGATGCCGTTGATGGCGCACTGCTTACCACGCTGTTTGTATCTTCCGCATCTGGCGCATTCGCAGTCGTAGGAATTGGAATATCTGCCGGATCATCTCCAACGTTCACAGTAGCGCGAGGAAACGCTACATTTTGTTTAAAATTAGTTTGTGCTTCTTGCCGATATGCTGTTAAATCACCACGCAATCTTTTTATTTCAGCACGTGAAACATTAGCATAATTTCTTAAAGCATTTGCTATTTTAACACTATCATCAGTTCTTTTTGAAGGCATTACTTGCGGAAATGGTGGCATATATAATGGCACTTGGTACGGTTGTGGATTGCGCGCCCTTTCTAATGCCGTAAATGTTTTAGACGATACATTCCGTTTCCTCTTCTTCTTCTTCTTTTTTGTTATGTCCCCTAAAACTACTTTGACTATCTGGGTTACATTTTGTTTTTGATTTACTATTTTCCTTGCCATCTATATATTTAATGTTAGATAAATTATCAGTTAATGTTATATTTTCATTGCGTATCGTTAATGGGGGAATACGGGCATCTTCTAATTTTTTATTCTCGCATTCGCAAAGCATTTCAATCACATTATCGTCAAAACCAGAATATTTTTTTTTAAATTCATGTAGTGGCACAAAATTAGGATCTAGTTTATTCATATCTACAATTTCTTCCTCTTGCTGAAAATCGTTAAATTGATTTACAAATAGGGCAACTTCTTCTGGAGTCCAATCTCTCTCATGATAAATTTTTTCATTTACAACATCTTCACAAAATTTATTTAAGGATTCAAATTCTTCAATTGTTTCTGGATTTTTCATATATTTATTTTCTTCCATCTATATATATGGCAAAGAAAAAAACGTTGGTGAGAAAACCGATTGAGAAATTATCCGAAAAAGAGGCGATAGTATTAATAGAAGATTCGTCATCTGAAGAAGAAGATGTAATTGAAGCGCCTCCAAAAAAAACTAAACCGAAGAAAGAACGGAGTGCGAAACAATTAGCAAACGATCAGAGATTACGTGATATGGCGGCGGCGAGAAAGGCGAAAAAAGAAAAACCCACACCAGCACCGACACCGGCACCGACACCAGCACCGACACCAGTTTCTTCGCCTACATTAGAAGATGAAGATGATAAACCAATGACGATGAAACAGTATAAAGCAATGATGGCGGCACAACAACCTAAAGCAAAAAGGCAATATAAAAGAAAAGTTAAAACTGAAATTAAAGCAGAAGAAAAGACTGAACCAGTTGTAGTACCACAAAAACCGCAAGTTCAACAAATGATGTTCGTGTAATCATATTTTCTTTTATTAATATAAATGAAAATACACGAAATTCCTAATAATGATTTACAAATAAATAAAGTTGGAATGGCGTGTGATAAATGTATTAAAGATAATAAGGGGCGCAGTATCGCGCAACCTCTCATGGCGACATCACATTTTTATATTATTAGTGGCGCAAGTGGTAGTGGCAAAACAAATCTTTTAGTAAATTTATTGAGATCTAGTAAAATAACTAAAGACAAAAAATCTAAACTTTCATATCGTAAGATGTTTGATAAAGTTATTTTTGTTTCGCCATCAGCGCATACAATTACTGAATCACCTTTAGAAAAAATTTCCGACGAGCAAAAATTTGAAGAATTAAATGAAGATGTTTTTGATTTAGTTGATGCCGTTAGTGACGATGCCGTAGATGATGATAAACATAATTTATTAATCTTAGACGATGTATCTAGTCAATTACGGACACGAGAAAATGAAAAAACATTAAATCAAATAATTAAAAATCGTCGGCATAAAAATTTAAGCATTTGGATCGTAGGGCACAAAGCAACAGATCTATCGCCGAGTTTACGTAGTAATGCTAATATGATATTTTTATTCAAACCCAAAACGAATAAAGAAATAAATACGATTCAAGAAGAGTATATGTTGATGCCGAAGAAACAAGCAGACGAGATTATGAGTGCCGCATATAAATCCAGATATGATTTTTTGTTAATTGATACGAGTTTAAGAAAAAATGCTGATTTTGAATTTTATAGAAACTTTAACAAATTGGAGTTTATTGATGATGAAAATGAAAACCACAATTAATATTTTTATTGATATAATATATAAAAATAAATGGCGAACTTTTTACAAAATGTGAATAAAGCAGTTACTCACGGTGGTCGCGCGGGACATAAAGCAAAGCGCGCTGCCAGACAAATCAAAAAAGCGCAGAAAGCGGCGAAGAAAGGAAATATTGCCGAGGCCGAGAAATTTGCGGCGAAAGCATACAAGAGTGGCAAACAAGCGGCCAAACAAGCGCACAAAGGGGCCAAAGCAGTTAAACGTGGCGGAAAACAACTTGTTAAAGGTGCCAAAGCGGTCACCTCTGGCAATGCGGAGGGTGCTGCCACCGCCTTTGTTGAATAAATATATTTAGCATATATAAATGGATTCTTTACCGCTACAATTACAAAACGATATTATCATGTATCAGCGCCCATTATATCCATTTTTGAAGGAGATAAAATTCTTATCAGAATGGTTTGACGGCGAAGATGCCTTCCACGAAGAAAATAGATTAAGATGGGTGTTTGATGCTATTGAATTAAGAAAAGAAGTTGATTTTAAAAGATTAGAATTAAGATTAGAATACGAATGGCGAATATTTATGAATTATATAAAAATTTAGGAAAATAATTAATCATTTTTAATTAATTATTTTTTAATTAATTATTTTAAAATTGAATTTAAAATTTATTTGTTATATATATATATAATGGCCTTTAGAGAGTTTTATGATTTAAAAAAAGTAGGATATACTTTAGAAAATATTGATACCTTCTATGATAAGAAATCACAAGAAGAAAATAAAAAACAAGTCATAAAGTTTTTAGAACAAATATTGATAAATAATGGCGAATTACAAATAAAATACAATTACGCAAAGTTTACTAATTATGGGCGGAAATACTCATTTGGGATTCAAAATATTCCAAGAAATATTCGTAACTATTTATTATCAGAATCTAATATTTCTGATTACGATATTAAAAACGCACACCCTACAATATTATATTATTTATGTGTTAAACATAAGATACATACTGAAAAACAAATTTTAAAACAATTTGTCTTTTATCGTGATGATGTTATTCAAAATAATTTTCAAAAAGAACTTTACGAGGGCAAAGATGTTAAAAAATTAATATTGACTGCTACAAATTGTGATGATCTATTATTCAGCAAAAATGAGTGGTTGATTGAATATCAAGAAGAAATGTTATTTATTCGTGATGAACTGAAAAAAATTAAAGATTATAAAAAGATTTTACAAGATACAGAAAAAATAAAACAAGACAAAAATAACCAAAATAGCAGTTTTGTAAATCGTGTTTTATGTAAAATAGAATCTGAAATTATTGATAAATTTGTATCTTTTATTCAAAACCAAGATTTGGAAATATTTTCATTAATGTTTGATGGGTTAATGGTATATGATGGAAACGATGAATTATTGGCCCAACTCAATCAAGTCATAAAATTAAAATACGGTGATTATTTTGAAATTACAAAAAAACCGATTATTACCGAGATTGATGATAGTGCCTATGTTTTAGATTTAGACAAATTGTTAGGCAATATTGATAGTGTTGAAACTCGTATGGATTTATTTATTAAAACTTTTAATCCAATAAAAATTATTAGTCCAGCATTATATGGATTCCAGTTAGAAGACGGCACTTATGAATTTTACAAAAAAGATGCTTTTATTCAATCTGTAGAGCATATTAGATATACAAATGAGAAAGGCGAGAATTGTGCTGTTGTGAATAAATGGTTAAATGAATATATTACAAAAGATGTTATTTTCAATCAAATTATTACAGATCCAACATACGATAAAAAAGACAATTTTAATTTATGGACGAAATGGGATATTGAAAATTGGGCCGATGACTGGTTTCAAGATATTAAAGCAGTTGAGTATATGAAACATCATATTTTAGTTTTATGTAATTATGATGAGGCAGTTGCGAAAACAATGGAATTATGGATTTCACACGCTTTTAAATATCCCAAAAATAAATCATTTGTGCCCATCTTTATTGGCAAGCAAGGAGCAGGCAAAGATATGTTTTTTGCGTGGATTGAAAAAATGATGGGCGAAAAAAAAAAGTTTGAAACATCAACACCAGAAAAAAATATTTGGGGCAATTTTAACCCATTTATGAAGTCAGCATATTTAATCCATTTATCCGAGTTTGGCAGAAAAAACACTCAAGAATATACAGGCCAAATTAAAGCAATTGCTACATCTGGTAAAGTCACTATTAATGAAAAAAATAAAGGAGAATATCAAATTGATAGTTTTCATAGATTTATTGGCGCTTCAAATTATGCCGAACCTATACCTATTGAGAGTGATAATCGTAGATATTTAATTATACATACATCACCTGATAAAATTGGTAATAGTGAATATTTCAATCAGGGTTGGGGTTATTTAAAAGACAAAAATGCTCTAAAATCTATGTATGATTATTTCATAAATTTAGAACCACCAGAAAATTTCCAATATCACATGATAAAAGAAACGGAATATATGGAATATCTCAAAGATATATCCCGCCCACAAGAAGAATGCTGGATTGAATATTTTGTTAATAATCATAAAAAATATGGAGAAATAGAAAAGTTTAAAACTCTAGATTTGTATGATAATTATAAGAGTTGGTGCCAACAAACAAGGCAATCATATACAATGGAAAAACGTAAGTTCTTGATCCAGATAAAGGTTGCTGTTGGAAATACTACGAAGCATATTCAAATAAAAAAGACAAATGGCGTGATATGTGCTATATTTGATTGGGACGCTTTAGACGAAGAAGGTGTGTATGTTGATATGGAAGAGGAAGATTTTGATACGATAGATAGTTTAAATAGCGAAGAAGTAAATGGCGGGGGGGAGGATAGATAGAGAGTAGGGAGGATAGGGAGGGGAGTGACTCAGAATAAACTTTCTTAGAACAAACATAAAAAAATTTTATAAAATTTTTTTTATGTTATTCTAAAAATGTTTTGAAATTTATCCTCCCTATAATATTTTAAGACCATAATATTTAAAAGGTAATATATTCTGTTACTGTAAATGGAGTCAAAAAGGTAGGGAGGATAAATAGGGAGGATAAATTTCAATCCTCCCTAATCCTCCCCAAATCCACAAAGTAGGGACTATCTATCCATCCCCCATCGGCCATTTACTCAAAATAATTTTTTTTAATTAAAATAAAATTGATTTAAAAAAATTATTATATATTTATATAGTATAGTATGGAAAACGTCCAAAACTCCGCGATTTACAAAAATGATGAAATCACTCTAACTAAATTCAAAAAACGTAAAGATATAGTAGCGTTTAGATGTCGTATCAACGAAGAGGACTGTTCTCTATGGACTGAATTATTTGGAAAAGTGCCCGTAAAAAAACCTCAAAAAGACCGTTCTTATTTAGGGCATTTTAAATTTTTCCAAATAGAGTTTAATAATGATATTTCAAAAGATATGGTTATGTATCATGGTAATATTTTCACAGAAAAAAAATATGTTGATGAAATAAAGAAAATAATAAATGAAAATTTTAAAAATATTATATACAAAAAAAATGGTAAAAGCATATCAACATCAATCAATTATAATCCAATAAAAAAAGGTGAGTGGAAAGGTGTAGATTTACCACAAAAAAAATTAAAAACGATTACTCCAGAATATCCAATAAATATTGTTAGTTTTGGCCGATCTAACAAATATGGTTTTACCCATAAACTGCTTACAAAAATGAAGATTAATCATTATTTGTTTATTGAAAAAAAACAAGAAAAACAATATAAAAAATGGTATAATTTAGATTATTGTAAACTTATAGTTGCTGATAATTTTAGCGAACAAAATATGGGTTCTACACCGATGCGAAACTATATTATGGATTATTGGAAGGGTGAAGATTATGTTTGGATTCTTGATGATAATATTAAAAAATACAACTATTTTAATCGTGGCAAAAAGAATCCTATTGAAAGTCCAATAATATTTAAAGTGATTGAAGATTATGTTAGTGGGTGTGATAACATTGGAATTGCTAGTCATAACTTTAATCCTTTTATATCTCAGGGTATGGAACGAGCATGTATAATTGTAAACAGCAAATGTTATAGTTCTATGCTTTTGAATAATAAAATTGGACTTCGTTTTAGTCATCGGCATCAAGAAGATAATTTTATATCTATTGATTGTATTTGTAAAGGTTATAACACTTTGTCTTTTAATTCACTATTATACGATAAAAACACTAGCGGTACAGACAAAGGCGGTAATCACGATAGTATATATAAATGCGGAGAAAAAACAGATGGAAAAGGTTACAAAGAAAGATTTGAGTATTTTCAAAATACAGCGAAAGAACTTATTGAAAAAGGTGATATTGTTTTGAAAAAAGGTGTAAATCCAAATGATTTTATTTGGCGAGATTACACGATGAAAAGTAAAGAATATCACGGCAAAGCAAAATATACGTATCTTAAAAATTATGAAAATCCAATAATATTTAACGATAAAGAACGGAGATGTTTTGATAATTATATTGAGTTTATTTAAAAATTAATCTAACCATATAATATCCTTATGAAAATTCATCTTATAACAATAATAAAAGCAATCAAAATTACACGATGATTTATAATTTGTAGGCACTGTACCGTCAATATTTTTTATAAAATGGATTCTTTTTCTTGGTATAATAATTTGTAATCCTTTATCTTTAAAATTTTGTCTAAAATAAGAAGTATTGATTTTAGAAGATGGTAAAATAATGATAAAAGGTTTATCCAATTCAGATAATCGTTTCATTATTTCTTTACTCTTACTAAACGGCGGATTACTAACAATAATATCACCAAAATTATTTTCAAAAAAATCCATTGGTTTATGGATAACATTAAAACCTAATTCTGTTAAATACTTTCCACTTTCACCGTCGCCATAAAATGCTTCCCATATTATTTTATTTTTTGGTATTAGATGCTGTATATTTTCCCAGGCATATTTTGGCGTCATATAATCATCATGTTTTAAAAATGTTTTTGTGTGGAATCCCGCCATATTTATAAATAAACATTAGATAATATATTTTCATAATCTATATGGATCTTGTAGATTATGAAGATTTTTTTCTTGATAATTAATATATGAAGAATACATATTATTTATTTCGTAGTGATAAACCAGCAAAAAAATTTGTGATGTTAATGCCGTCGCATAATCATATACATCATTTCGGCAGTTCGGCACATCGGGATTTTACTTTGATGAATAATAAAAATAATAAGTTCTATGAGGCAGATAAAGAAAAAAGAGACAAAATAAAAACAAATTATTTAAATAGGCATAAAAAAGATCCAAAAGGCGAACATGCCCCATCTTCTATGAGCGATTTAATATTATGGAGTAAACCTACATTGCGAGGGGGAATAAAAACTTATGAGAGGAAATTTGGTGTAAAAGTGGTATTTAGTAATACAAAATTAACTGATAATGTGAAGAAAGAATTAATGAAAAATTGATTTAGATTTTTGTAATTTATTCCACAGCATCAACCATCACAAAATGCCGTCTTTTCTTACTACCGAACAAATTGAAGCAAGTGATATGTTCCATTTGAACCTTATTAATATGAAAGTTGAATATTATACTTGGATAGATACTGGAAATATTTACAAATGTGATAATGGATCCATTACCCCAGCAGATATGAAAGGTTTTAGTGATTTAGTATGTATTGTAAGTAAAGATTTCGCAAAAAAATATGTAGAATTGCCAAACTTGCACCCGTTTATAAAAATCAAAATCCGTAAAAGTGATTACAACGTATGGAAATACGAATATATTAATTATTTATGGGTAATAAATGCCCCTCATCAAAAAGCAGAAAAACCAGAAAAACCGAAAAAAGTGAAGAAAGGTAAGAAAAATCGTGGTAAACGCTAAATACAAAAATTAAAAAAAAAATTGATTTGAATATTTGTATATTTTTTAACACTATCAACATAATCAATTATGGATAAACTACCAAAAGAACTCGTAAATATTATTATGCTTTACGCTAATCCTCGTTTGGATTACGATTTGAATGAGGATATTGAAGTATATGGAGCAGTTCAGAATAAAATGTATGAAAAAAATAATATTCGTTTGAGATATACGATCAAATGTGATGATGGTAGAATTCACCATATTTATATCGGTTATAATAATATTCGTGATGTAAAACATTCAAAATATGAATTCACCCATAATTCAAGAAGTCCTTTTCAATACGATACTACAAGATTTTCCAAAAAAGAACTAATGGATATATTAAAAGAATTTTATGGTGGTGGAAAAATTCCACTCGCTAGTAAGTTGAAAAATAAAAGACAAATCGTCCAGCGTCTTATGAGTCTATAAATCCGTTGAGTCTAAAAATAATTTCCAATATTTTTTATTGAATACAAAATCTATAAAAAATAAAATCTCAATATTTTTTATTGATGAGTGAGCCAATCCTTTTAGAAGAAAACAACCGCCATACTTTTTTTCCTATTCAACACCAAGACTTATATGCTCTGTATAAAAAACAATTGGGTTGTTTCTGGACGACAGATGAAATAGATATGAGTAAAGATAGGGAGGTTTTTGAAAAACTTTCCAAAGACGAGCAACATTTTATAAAAAGTATTTTA
>Ga0181393_1000314_pt1 | contig 18267 bp, 22 predicted proteins | sample 16SPOviralmetaG_FD_130122 | JGI IMG/M metagenome (GOLD analysis project Ga0181393, IMG submission 130122) | Marine viral communities from the oligotrophic San Pedro Time Series (SPOT) site, San Pedro Channel, CA, USA - 16 SPOT_SRF_2010-10-21 | ecosystem: Environmental > Aquatic > Marine > Strait...
CTGGTGCTCCTCTAGGACCAAAATTAGATATTGTTGGACTACCTATTGCAGAAATAGTATGAGTCCCATCGCCTGTTCCTTCTGTAGTTACAGAAGCTCCATTAGCAGCTAGCAGTTTAACGTTTGATGCTGTAACTGTTTCATGCGATGATGAATTTATTTTTGTAAGTTTAGTTGGATTTATGTCCTGTGGATACTGAGCTTTTCCGGTGGAACTAATATCAGCAATTTGGCCATTATAAAAACTATCTGGTGAGCTTTTACCAGTAGCGCCTATGTATACATTTCCATTTTTATTAGGATAATCACCAGCCGCTAGAAGTCTTGTCATATTGAATCGGCCTTCTAAAGTTCCATTAACGTGAAAAGTAACACTACCTAAATTTCCTACTGTGGCTGCTACATGATACCATGTATCGGCAGATATTCCAGTTTTGCTTATCTGTCCATCCAAAGAGGTGTCCTCACTATAAACCTCAAGACGCAGTGTATTATTACTTAGATATATGATCAATCCATTATCTAACCAGTCATTATCATGTTCTCCGTTATAATAAAGATATTGAGTTCCGCTTACGTCTCCCGCTTTGAACCAAAAAGACGTAGTTAGAGCTCCTTTTCTTTCGGCAGGACCACTCCACGAATCACCTATGCCGGCAGTAGAGTACCCATTAGCACCACGTGCTCCTTTAAGAACACCGCTGTTAGTATTCAAATTTCCACCACCAATTCCAGGAAAATCAATCGAGTGATATTTACTAAAACCTGTAGGACTGTCATTTAGTACTTGTATTTGTCCAGCTCCAGTACCGCTATAAGCCATATTATAATCCGGACTATAAAAGTATCCCTTACCAACTGACGCGTCATAATATGCTATATCGTCTCCTTTTAAATGATGAGTTGCACTACCTGTTGTTCTAAGTTCTGTTGGCGGTGCAGTACTCGCAAGAGTTGATCCTTTTAATATGTAAAGATCACAAATATAAATCAGACTATTATTATAATTGTATTGTGAACTACCACCATGCGAACCTAAAGCAACATTATTACAGTTCAAAGTATCACTGTTTGTTGATGTTGCTATTAGCCTACCATTAGCGTGCCATGTTACTGTACTACCAGATCTCTGCATACAGACGTAAACCCATTGATTCAGTATAGCATGTCCAAAGCTAGTGCGGTTAGTGCCTGTTCCACCAATGTATGTCTTATAATAAAACTGAGAAGAGCTTTTATACCACATAAGACCGAGCTGATCATAGTCATTAATCCCAGCTCCATCACCCATTGCGATTGCTCCGGCATATTCACCTAACCCACCGAAGTTCCTCGCCCGATACCAAAAAGATACTGAAAAGTCTCCGGCGAAAGTAGCACCAGTTCCTCCATTGAATCTCATTACAGACTCATAAGTGTTACCTCTTTTAAAATATGAAGCACCATGAACCGCAGGGTCATATGTTAAATGATCATAAGGAGTAAATGCTTGAGGAGTACCTGGATACATATGATTCGTACCGTGAGTGCTACTACTGCCGTAATACTCAACTGTGTGATCAATGGTACTACTGTCTGTCAGCCAACCCTTAGTAGATGATATATGAACTGTCGTGTTTGCAATGGTATCTAAGAACTTTACTGGTGGAGCAAACTCTGCAGTGTATACCGCAGATTTAACTAGTCTCATGTCAGTCAGATAACCTGGAAGTATGCCCATAGCATTAGCACCACTGAGATTGGCGTAGTATTTCATAGCTCCGAACATCAGATCACCACTAGTAGTATTAAAATCATAAGGCTGAGAAGCGGTGCCTTCTGATCTTCCGTTGGTATACAAAGTTATTGTTCCACCATTATTGACTATAGCCCAATGAAACCAAGGTGCTTCAGATGCACCCCATGTATATCCAGAGACGTTTCTTCTGTTGATTTCATTCGTTCCAGTTATTAATACTGAATCAGTTCCACCTGTTGAAACTCTAAGATTAACTTTTTTGCTGGAAACATTTACGACTAGAGCCATTCCGCCTCCAGTATTATCATAATTTTCTGTTGCAACTATACCATGATCATTAGTTTGAACTGAAGAATAGTTATTACTTGCCTGACCGTAAGAATATATAGTACACCAACCTTCTAGAGTCCAATTACCCGACTGTGGCATCACTAAAGACGAAGTGTCTTTATTTCTTACCATCATTCTTCCTTGATAGAAAGTACTAAATGACCAACAATAACCTCTTGGTTGATATGGAGAAATGGGAAGTCTCATAATTCCTTCTTTAGGACGGTTACTTTCAATGTTGTTTGTTGTACCGGCAGTATCATTATTTCCTAATCTTGTCTGTGCGGGAGTCCAAGGCTCAGAACCTGCATCTTTAACGTCCCTGTCCCAATTTGTTTGATTATCTCTACCAGCTTGGTAATTAGCTACAATAAGATGTGCTCTACGATAAGATGATTTGTGTGGGAATACAAAATTAATTGTGAAAGTAGATTGTTTGGACAGTACATTAACACCGTCACTTGCACGAAAAGTCAATGTACCAGTTGATAATCCTTCACCAACAGCACCTACACTATCGGGTGTTATAGTATACGTCCTATTGCCAACTCCACCTTGAGATACTGAGGCCATAGTTGCCATAGCCCCACCAGTTGCATAAGTATATGTTAAAGCTAATCCTTCAGAGTCTTGAGCTAACACTGTAATCGTTGTTGGCGATCCGTCTAGCGCTAGTTCAAATGATCCTCCTGGTTCTCCTGTTGAATCCCAGAAAGGAGCATTATTAACAATCGCAATCTTGTACCAACCTGATCCGTTCCACATGTATAGTGTATTAGTCGCTGACACAAAGGCCTGTTGACCTATTTCACCTGTTGCTGGTAAAGAAAGAGCACTGTCGACTGCAGACGTTCCAGTAGCCTGTGCAGCACTATCAAGCGCATCTTTCTTGATATCATTATCAGACCCTAATATTTTCGCCATGTGAAATGAACGACTTACCATATTACTTTCCTTTCATTCCTGACTTATCAAACGCTGCAAATCCCATAAAAGCACCAACTATACCAGCTTGTGCTAGATAAAATAGACTTGATATATCTGTAAGTAGTTTAATTCTTTCATCAGGCACAATAGGTGTAAACATAACAATAGTAAACAATAACATAGATGCTAAAGCAACCCATGCCATGTTTCTTTGATGTAACTGTTTTCTATTGAGTCTTTTAACCTCTTCACTCTGTTGCCAGTTATCAATTTCAGCGTCGGATACGACACCATCTTGATTAGCATCCATCACATTGTATTTAGATTCTACTTCTAGTTTTTTAGCTGCTGCCATTAGTTACCTCCATTTGTTCCTATGCTAAAACCCAGCCAGTTGGTATTGTATACTGAGCGCCTTGCGTATGGCTGATAAATTCTACTTGTAGTCCAGCTTGGGTACTTGATCCACCATTGAACATAGGTTTGAAACCATTTACACTAGGACTACCTGTACAAGTCCAACCAGCATCAGAGGCAGGATTTTTATTTCCCCAGGATCCATTCCGTCCTAACCAAACTTGTCCAGCGGCAGTATCATAAGCAAACATGAGTATGTCATTAACACCATATCCACTTAGTCCTGTAGCTGAGTTGCCTGTGTATTTTTTACCATCGGAATATAAGTAAACACTATCGCCAGAACTGTAAGTTGCATTAAAACTTCCAGATCCCATTCCTATCATCATATAAGCTACAGCAGTAATAATTTTCATTTCAATATAACCTTTACCCATTCTACCGATTTGTTGTGAAGTTGCAGTACTACTAGCACCTACATCAGCCCCTATTTTATTTGTAGTAGTATAAGTAGAAGAAATTGTAGAAAGTGATGTATCAAAAGTAAAGTCAGTATTAAAAGCTAAACTAACAGTTATAGGGTGAGAAATAGTAGAAATACCATCACTTGCTTTTAATCTTAGTGTAAAGTTACCAGCATGTGCTGAGTTTGTTGATGGTGTTAATGTAAATACACCATTGCTCTCTGCAACATTAGTTATCTGATTGGGACTTGTTGGATTCGTGTCATGCGAATACGTAATAGGAAAACCTTCTGGATCAGATGCCGCAATTGTTATTGCTGTAGTCGATCCACCAGAATTTAGAGAATGCGCTGATGCTGGTGTTGTAGTCAGTCTTGGTGTTTCATTATTACCAGTGCTTACTCTATCCCATTCAGCACCGTCCCAAATATATACTGCTTTTGTATCTGTAGCAAAAGCATAATCACCAACAGTATTGCCCGAACTTGGAAATGCGGCCAAGTTTGCGTATGCTGTTACGCCACCGCCTCCTACTTCTTCTGGAACTGCTTGTGTCGCTTTTGATAAGACCCCTCTCTTACCAAATGCCTGTCCTACTTTAAATGTTCTTGATACCATTTTTTATCCTTTTATTTCTAGACTGACGAATAACCAGTTGGAGGTGTATAAGTTAAATCAGTTGATCTCATTGTGTATCCTTTCCAACCATCACTACCAGAAGATGCACCGCCATAATAGAATCTTGGTTGATCTGTCGAACCTCCGGCAAGAACTCCACTAGTTGTCCCCGTGATTGGACTGTACGTTGCGTTCCAGGAACCATTTAAACCGAACCATACACCTCTTGAAGTAGTGTCATATGCAATCATTAGAATGTCTGTATGATCCCAAGCTCCAATAGAGTAGCCTGATCCAGTGTTTCCTTTATATTCATTTCCGTTATAATGATAGCAACTGATTACATTAGCATTTTCATAAGTCCCTGTAAGATTGTTTTCTCCATTTGTCGTTGTCCCTGCACCATCTACTGTTGCCTGTGCCATAAGTCCTTGATGCATGTACCCAGCTTTATTAGTAAATTTAAATTCAAAGTATTTCTTTCCGAGAGGTAATGGACTGCTAAGTGCAGCACCAGCGGTCTGGTTCAACTGTCCTATTCCACCTCCAGAATTGTCTAACATATTTGTATAGTCTGTTTTACCTGTAGTGACTGTAGCGTCTGCACCTCCAGATGCCCAACCGGTTCCTGAGTTTACAAGGCTAAAAGTAATCGGTACTGAATACACTATTGAAAAATCAACGAGATCAAGAACGTCTCTTACACCATCAGATGCTCTTATACGTGCTTTAAAAGTACCTGTATTATTCTGAGAATCACCAAGAATTCCGTATGCAGGAGTAAACACAAAACTGTTTCCAGTTACAGATACAGAATCTAACTGATTTGGATTTGATGGTACAACATCAACTGAATATGTCAATGGAAAGCCTTCTGGATCAACTGCTGTTGGAGTCAATGTAATTCTATTTGTTACTCTAGCGCCACCTGAGTCTCCAGCCGTAAATGATTGAGCTGCCGAATATGTTGGTCTAGTCAAGTATGTACCTCCACTATCCCAATATGGTGAGAAGTCATCTCTGTCACTTAGGGACTCAGGATTCACTTGAGAGGCTTTTGATAAAACTCCTTTCTTACCGAATGCTTCTCCTATTCTAAATGCTTTTGATTTCGTAGTCATTTTAATACCCTTTTACTACATTAGTTTGCTGATTGGAATGTGTTGAATAGTACATTCGATCCAGTGAGAGCGTTTAAATCTTTTAGATGTCCATACGTACCATTTGCGATAGCAGCAGTTATTTCAATGTTCTGTGTAGTATAATTATCGTATTTCCAACTATCAAAACTGACACTTTGCTGATTAGTTCCTAAGCCTGTAACATCAGTTATTCTGGTTGAATGATCAAAGGCACAGTCAATGACTCTTACAGCGGTAGCACTTCCAGAATAAGGTGAATCTACTGTACCGGCATTCAAAAATGTGCAATGTTTAAATGATTTTCTATAAGTGGAACTATTATTATTATCATATCTCCAACTGTATTCACCACCATTAAAATCAATAATACAATTAAGCATCGTGCCTCCGCCATAATTTTCTCTGGTAATTGAATTTGAATAGTTAGTAGTATTAGTCTGATGTCGATGATATGTAAGATTGAAGAAAAATTGTCTATAAGATAGAGATGTAGGATCCGGTGCTGAAGATGGAGAAGCGCCACCAAAAGAACTATTAAAAATGGGGTGATCACGTCTTCCAGTAGTTCCATCATGATCGTGCCATACAAATATATTATTAGGTTTTATACCTCCACCGACTATTGCAATTCTCTTATTAGCAAATGGATTTGCGTTATAACTATCAGTTCCAGTACTATGAGTGATTTTGAAATGTCCAAAACTGCTACCTGTTGCAGGATTTAACAATATTAAATCGCCTTCATTTGCAGTACTTGTAATCATAGTATCAAGGTTTGTTGCATTTGCCTCATCAGCTCCACCAGTAACTTCTCTAACTGTTCCTGATGTATGTGCAATATATAAAGTTTTAAAAGCAATTGCAGGAGTGAATGATAGACTGACGGCTACTGCGTGTGAAGTAGTAGAAATACCATCGCTCGCTTTAAGCCTTGCTGTAAAACTACCAGCATGTGCAGTGTTTGTTGAAGGTGTAAATGTAAACGTACCCCCAGAATTTGTAAGGCCTGTTATTTGATTAGGACTTGCTGGATTCGTGTCGCTTGAATATGTAATAGGAAAACCTTCTGGATCTGAAGCGGCCATAGTCATTGTACTTGTACTACCATCAGCTTCTAAATTAAGTGTACTAGCCGGTGTTGTAGTAAGTCTTGGTGTTTCATTGTTACCGGTGCTTATTCTATCCCATTCGGCACCGTCATATAAGTATGCCGCTTTTGTGGAAGTGGCGAACTTGAGATCGCCAGCATTTCCACTACCTAATGCAGCTTCGTTGGCCACTGGCTCAACTCCACCACCGACTTCTTCAGGAACCGCTTGAGTTGCTTTTGCTAGAACTCCAGATGAACCAAATGCTTTTGCTACTAATCTTGATCTACTTGACATTTTTTTTTCCTATATACTTGTAAACCCACTAGGAGGAGTGTAGTGTAAAGTGGAGCCTCTATGTATTGTACCTTTATGAACACCACCAGATGAACCATTAGTTACACCAAATCTGTATGTAACGGGCGTTTGTGTGTTCCAGTTTCCAGAAGTGTGTTGATATCCAGTAGCACTTGAGTTCGGATCTCTAGTTCCCCAATCGTTATTTTTTGCAAACCAAACCATGCGTGTGGCGGTATTATAGGCAATTCCAATTACATCATCTACAGTATTGCTGCCATGACCGGTTGCACCCCCTGCATTGTAAGCTTGTCCGTCATAATATAGTCCAACATAATCAGTGCTACTATAGTTCACTGATCCAACTGGATCACCTACAACCAATCCTACGAAAGGATAGTTACCGTGTTCGGTGAATTTAGATTCAAAGTATTTTTTTCCAGTAGGAAGAATACTAGAATAAGCAGTGTAGGTGCCGTTAGTTCCTGAGAAGGACCACTGATCGATATTATCTCCGATAGACACCCAACCTCCTAAGGATGTATCAAAGGTTACTGGTGTACTGAATGCTAACTGGAGATTTTGTGTAGAGATAGCATGACGAGCTCCATCTGTTCCTTGAAATCGAGCTTTATATGAATGTGTAGTAGCATTACCACTACCGTCTGATTCAGTCTGTCGAGTTATAAATCTGTACGTTGCTCTCCCACTGTCAGCTTTCGTTATAATTGCAGGGTGAGCAAGAAGTGGTGGCATGCCTGCTGAATCATTTGTAAAAAATGCTTTATCACTATCTCTCATGTACGTTATACTGTACGATATTGGAAATCCTTCAGGATCAACAACCTTAAATTTTACTTGAGCACTGTCAGTTGTTAAAGCCGCAACACTTGTCGCGACTGCATCTTCTGTTATAACTGGTGCTGCATCAGTACCACCTGCTATTCTATCCCATTCGGTACCGTCATACATATGAAGTGTTTTTCTATTAGTGGCAAACTTAAGAGCACCAGCTGTTCCTGTACCTAATGCAGCAGAATCATTTGTCGCTTCTTCGACTCCACCACCACCGACTTCTTCTACTACTGATGCGGAGGCTTTACTTAAAACCCCTTTACTACCAAATGCCTGTCCTACTTTTGCTGATCTTGAAACCATAAATAAACTCCTATTGGTCTATTTATACTATTTTTCTAATCTACTTATTCTTTCGTCCATCTCATCTAACTTTTTTGTTATGTGAGGATACTTTTTTCTCCAAACGTTTGGATCTTTCTTAAACCAAGTCCATCCCCATCGTTCTACTAAAAAATTAAGTAGACCGTCAAATATTCCATAAGCCCATATTCCCATACGAGTTCCTTGGAACCATGCTAGAAATCCTGCGCCAAATAAAGATCCAACTAATGCCGTATAGATCCAAAGACGATCATCGGCCATTCTTTCTATCATGTCCCACATTTAAAAATCCCACTCAAGACCGTTGATGCTATATGTTTTTCCATTGAATCCCTTGTCCATTTTTTCTCTGTCACTCATTGACTCGCCATCTTTACGTACTCTATGATTAAACTTTGGTGGCGGTTTCTTTTGTTCTTCGTCTACCTTTTTAAATAAATCTTTTAATGGTTTTATAATATCTCTCATTCTAAATCCTTTTCAATAATAACAGACTTCTCATAATATAATATAACTTGATTCTGAGCTTCTATAAATCTTTTAATCTGTTCAAAGTTTAAAGCTAGTGACTCAAAGCTTTGTGCTGTCATAGCGTATAAAACAAACTCACCTTGTGTATTAACAACTCTGTCTATTACTTCGTCTATGTTATCCTCAGTAACAACGATAATATCTGAATTTTTCATTTGTATTGGTGCAGGTCTTGATACTATTCGTATCTGTGGAGCATCGATCTTAGGAGTCTCCACTATCTGAGGAACTGTTATAATTTCTTTCTCAGTTGCCTTGCTGCACGCATTTATCATCAGTGGCACAATCAATAGCGCCAAAATATAAATCAACTTCTTCATTTATCTTATCCTCTGTTGCTTGCGGGTCTGCAAGACTATTTTTAATTATATCGGTGTCTGCTAACAACTTAGCGATTGCTTTATTATTTTCTTCCACCTTATTTAAATTAATATTTAATTCATTATTAAGTTCTTGTTGTTTCTTAATTTCTGCTTTAAAATTATCAATCTCTTCCTTTATATTCTTTTGATAAGTATCAAACGCAACCTTTGTAGAATCATAGGCAGTTTGTAACTTAGCGTTGTTTGATGTGAGGATTGAAATTCTTTTTTGTGTTGATGTGTAGTATGAATAACATGCGTATCCAACTACACCTAAAAGTCCTAGGACTAATAATATACCGTAAAGTCTTGCCATAATTATTTAGGCTCTGTTATATAAGACTTAAACCTTCTTAAAACTTTAGGAATTTTATCTTTTCTATATCTTTTATCTGTAACATCATGTGCTTTAAATCTTGGTCCCATATTTGGTGCCATATCTACACCTCCACGAGATATAGCATTTCCAGGTACTTCTTCCTTTTGTGTAGGTTTATCTTTTGGTCTTTCAGGAAATAATCTTTTCTTTCTATCAAGAAACTTCTTAAGCTGATTTATTTGTCTATCATATGCTCTTTGATTATGCCCATCTCTAGTTTTATTTGACATTTCATTTGTTTCCTTCTTATCTCTCTTCGCCATTTCTTTTGCTCTTATATCTTCTTTTCCTTTTTTAAATATACTTGCAACTTTAAACTTACCCATCACCTTTGCTCTTTGTTCTCCTACAGTTAGTATTTGAATCTTTCGAGCGTATGGTTTTTTAACTTTTTTAACTTTGGTCACTGTCTCTCTTGCATCGGTTTCAGTGGCAAACTTAATTTTTACTGTATCATCAGGATTCTCATCGGTATATAATCTTCTATCAGATCCTTTTGGTTTTTTTCCTGTTCCTACTTTTGGATCTGCCATTATACCTCTCCGTATTTTTCTATATATGAGTTATAAAAGAAATCTCCTATTAGTTTTTGTGTATCCGGATGAGGATGATAATCATGATCACTAATATTTTTCCATCCTTCTAGCCACGATCCTATTGGTTTCTCTCTAGGCGTGTGAGGAATGCTTGGCCAATTATGTAAAACATATTTATTATCAGATACTAACTTTTCTATTTTTTTAAAATAGTAATTATAAGTCCAGCTTGAAGTCATATATTTAATCACTTTTTCTGCGCCTAGAAGCATTGATTGAAAAAGATTAGGATCTGTAACGTTAATGTCCTCTGTTTCCAAATGATGGGTGAGGACCTGTCGACCATCAGTCATAGTGTATTCTATAATAGCTATTGATGGTATTTCTTCTTTTTTACATAATTCATATGATCTTAAAATAGGTTCTAATTGTTCATCAATTCTATATTTTAATTTTTCCTGTAGTACTTCATCGCTTGATTGATATAAGTCAAGATACCATGCACAAAATAAGAATGATGAACCTCTTTCAACCCACCAAAATCCATCTGTAATAATATTTTCAATTGGATGCATGTCGTTATCGTTACATAAACTAATATAAAAATCTTTACACTTTTCATATTTTTCTGGATAATAATGATTAATTAAAAGAAAAGCTAGTCTATAGTTAAACCAAGATTTAGATGTGCCTATCGAGATAATAGCTTCAGAATTATGTCCTAATAAATGATTTGCTAGTTCTAGTGAGATTATATGCGTATGATCCCATAATTTCATATTGTGAAAGTTGTGACAATATCCTACAGCGTATTGATGCATAATAACTTTTGGCTTTTTTAGTTCCACCTGTTCAGCAGTAGTTCTATAGATCCGCTGATTTGTTGCGCCATTTTTTCCTAAATTAACACTAGGCAATTCTAATTTATCAGCAACATATTCTGGCCACATTTTAAATTCCCCCTCAAGAGGAATACCTGCATTTTTTTTATCTTCAGAAGAAGTAAACTTGTAAGTAGAATTAAAATTTTTTGCTGTTAGGCTATCGCCATTGGCTAAAAGATATGTCATTATGCTAACAACTCCTCTGATGCTAAATAAATCTTTTGATTTGATTTATCATGCGTTGCTTCATATATTGGAAGTCCAAATACTTCTCCAACTGGATACGCATTATCATGTATTCTAATTCTATCTCCCTTTTGTACTAACTCTTCATATGTACTGTTGACAATCTTACTGTACTTAACCTTATACATTCCTGGTGATATCATTCCGTCTTCTAAAATAAACCAATCACTTTTTTCTGCTAAGAAATCATAAGTTTCAAAACCAGATTTTTCAGCAATTTGTTTTATATCTTTTTCTTTTAAACCGTTTTGTTCTTTAATAAGATATAGCGCTGCAGCATACGACGCAATAGAAGATGAACCTCCTGGAACTTTTTCCATGAGTCTCTTTACGTTAAATACTAATCTATGAAAAGGTGTATAGGCGTTTTTTTCTTCAGCTGATTTTGCCTTTTTAAGTTTCTTTCCTTTTGCGTCAAGAAGACCTAACTTAAATGCTTCAGTTTTTTCAAAAGGAGTAACTAATAAAGTTAGGAATCTAAAAGTATAGACAAGATCTGCTGCTCTTTTAATCATTCCCATTTTAAATCTTCCTCAGTTGTTCTATTACGTGCTTATCCATTTTTATTTCAACATACTCATCATTGTTTATATGTTTTAAAAACACTAAGAAAGGTTTTAAAACCTCCCACTGTCTTTCATCAAATTTAAACTCTAGTATTCTTAGAGTTGGCTTTATATCAAATGCATTAAAGACTGTTATCATATGATTTAATATCAGTCTTTCTGATATCTTGCCAGTCTCTAAATACTTATTGACTAATCTTTTTATATACTTAAACCTATTTAGATCTTCATAAAACTCTTCAGGATCTATACAAGTCGGATTATAGTATTGCTTTGCAGCATACAATAAAAGATTGTCGTCACTTAACTTGTCAAATAATTGCATAATATAGATGTACTGTTTACTTTGTTGTTGGAACCTTAGCGGTTGGTGCTCCTAATGCAGCCATTCTTTTTTTAGTAAGCATGGCAATTCCTTTTTCTCTATTCTTATACTTCTTATTGTCATAGTCACCTCTTCCAACTTTGTTAGCATACTTTGTGCCTAAGCTAGTGGTATCATGAGGTCTCATAGAAATCTCTTTAAAGTTTGTTGCTGATTCAGTAGCAGAACCTGGATAAGTCTTCTGAACAACCTTAACACTTCTTAAGTGTGAAAGTTTCTTTTTTACCATGTCAGTATGGGCAGCTCTATCAGCTTTTGACGCGTTCTGTCCTCTTGGATGCTCAGCAGTTACAGTTGTACCATCACCACTACCGCGTACTTCTGATTGCTTTGAATGTTTTCGAACAATATCATGCGCCATTCCAAACTCTGACTTTTCATTTACTGACTCTCTTTTCATTAAATGATTTTTATCTTTATCAAACCCGTATTCTTTTGACATTTTTTTATGTCCTTCATGGTCATGTGAGAATTTTTCATCATTATGATGGTTATGAAGTTTCATGACATGTGAAACGTGTCCTTTAACAGAAACTGCTGGATGTCCACCACCAGGTCCATCGTATGTATAATGACTCAGTTTATTAGACGGTCCACCTTTTTTCTGAACATAGTTACTGATCCACTTCTTTGCTTTAGTTGGAGTATCATGACTATCTGGAACCATAACATCCATGTGAGTTTCAACATGATCTTTATTTTCTAATATGTGTGTTTTGAATGATTTCATTTGATTAATCCTTTGCTCCTACTCCACCGGCTTTTCCTACGTTAACAGGTGCAACTGGTGTCTTGTCTCCTTGATCGTTGTCGTTTGGTCTCATCTTTGGAGAATTAACTCCTGCAGTCATTGCAGCAAATGTCTTTATATTAACTGCTGGTCCGTCTGCATACTCTGGGGTTTGAATCTCATGAGCTTTTACAAAAGCTTCCTCCCCTTTTCGAGTTGATAATTGTTTTGCATAAGTGTCTCTCGTAGCATCATCTGAATGATGAGGTGACTGTTTATAGTCTTCATTCACACCGTTTCTTTTTTCATAAAACTTTTCCAACCAATTTGATCTTGTAACCATAGTTGACTCCTTATTAATATGTAGTTGTGGTTTCATCTTCGCGCCACGTGGTCCATATCCGCCATATTTTTTTTCTAGTTTCTTATCTGCCCGGGCATGATCTTTTTTATCTACATGAAGTTTACCACCAGACCAATGATGATCAATTCCGTGTTTATCCATAAACTTTGATACGTCTGCTTCATATCCTTCGTACTTTACAATTTGACTCTGTCTTCCAGGTTTCATCTTTGGCTTTTCATCTTTCTTAAGAAGATCCATACCAGGAAGTGTTACGTTCTTCTTTACTTTCATTCTTGAAAGAGCTTGTCTTTGTGTTTTTGTTAAGTTAGCTTGTGGGTTAACCATTTCTTTAACTTTAATACCTTGTGTTTCACCATCTAAATGATTACTGACATATTTTTGAAGTTTCTTTTTATCAGGATGAGATAAAGTAACATCATCTCCATGACCACCCATACTTGAGCCATGAGTCTTTACATTTATTCCAGCTCTTTTAGCATGTTTATGACCAGTAAATTGATCTACTTTAGCATGTGCTTCGTCAACATCTGGTTTATCATGTGTATATCCCATTTTGTCATATTTGTTATGATCAGCAGGATTTTTAGCCATAACCTTTTCTCCAGTCTTTGGATCATACATTGCATGAGGATATTTTACATCAGCTTCTTTTACTTTTTTAGCTGCATTCATCTTATGTTTTTCAGTTGTATAGACTGTCATGTCTTCAGTAGGAACTTCTTTTTCGATACCGTGATTAAACTCTACATCGTACCATGCAACATAACCATCATCTGTTGGTACCGCGTGGCTTTCATATATCGGCTTACCTATACCCCACTTTGGATGATGTACTACAGTCGCACAGTCATGATCTTTTGAATGACAATGATCTCTTGCGTCTTCTTTAACGCTACTATTAACGGCTCTTGCTGTATCTTTACTCATTGTAACTTTATGCTTTTTACCACCAAAGTTAAAATGGGACTGACCTGACTTATGAGCGGCGGCAGCAGCTCCCATAAATGCGTTTCTTTCTTTAGTATCAACAATTTCTTCTGGGACAACAAATATTTCTTTTGATTCTTTAGTCTCTACTTTGTCTGTAGTAGCTGGTTTAGCTTTATCATCTCGAACCATAAGTTTATCTTTATTGTTCTTGATGTATTCGATCGCAGACTCTCTGTCTTCAAAAGTAGCCGCTTCAGTTTCATTGTCGGTCATGACAATAAACTTACCATCTCTTGTTACAAGTCTTGCTTCATCTATTTGTTCACCTTCATGATCAACGACTTCTGTTAATACATCTTCTTTTGGTTTGGCGCCGATAACTTTCAAATAGGCGCTTTTTATACTCTCATGATCTATGTCTGAATGATCCATTATTTTCTCCTTTTACATCCATATATTTGCGGCTACAGCGCCAGAAGCCGCGATGATTGCGACCCAGAATAATTTATTAATTACTTTTACAGTATTTGAATTTTCATTTACTCCACTTTCTACATCATCAAGTTTAATCGACAAACGATTGACACGCTCATACATCTTGTCATGCTCGTTTTTAAGAGCATCTAACTTTTCTTCTGCGCGCGCCATTGCTACCATTGCATCTGCCAACTTATCCAGTTTGAGTTCCATGCGACCTAATCGCTTATCCAAATCCGTCATTTCGTCTACCCTAATACTACTAGTTACTATTTATAGTTATTTTTTACGTGCTCTAACTTTGTCTGCTAGATCTTTATCTGCTTTTCCCCAAGTGCCTGAGGATTTTGTTATAAATGAATTTACTCTTGCATGGCCCCATTGCTGCGGAGTAGTTCCAGGTCTATGGCCTGTTTTCCATGCAGCCATTCCTCTGTTATAAACTGTCTTAAGAACTCCAAGAGGCATGCCAGATTTTTCGGCCTTTCCTGCAAGGCCGGTCTTTTTCTTTTTTTCTTCATTTGTTTTACCATAACCTAATGCCTTTAATGTATCAAAAGGTTTTCCTTGTGACCAGGCAGTCTGTCTATCTTTTTTAGCTTTTGCAAGTCTTTCTCTTCTTTTGTTTAAGCTATTTTGCACAGACTTAATCATAGCTGTTCTCTCAGGTGAATCACCAGGTTTAGGCTCAAATGATCTTGTTCTTTTAGGAAATGCTTCGTCTACTGATTCATTTCTACCAAATTTTCCGCTTAACTTTAGAGGACTATTCTTTGCATAGTCTGCTTTATACTTATCAGTCTGTCTTTCAGGATATTTTTTTCTTGTCGCAGGATTTTCTGCATCTGGATGACCTTTAGGAAGTGAATAAGCTATTCCTGTAGGACCACGACCTTTATCTTCAGTTTTAAATCCATAAGACTTCATAACGTCATCGTGATGTTTAGTCGCTTTAGCTTTACTGATATTCATACCTTTTGCTATGCGATCAATCCCGTCTTGTCTATGTTTTGCAGGGCTCATGAGCTCTCTTGCTTTCTTTAAATTCAAATTCGAAAATGTCTTTGCCTGTTTTCTAGGTATGCCTCTTGCTTCTTTCATTGCCTTTTCTAGATCATCGGCTTGACCACCATGAGTTTTTGAACCCTTTCTAAGATTCTTTATTAAGTTCTTTACAAATGGTTCATCTTCTTTATCTAGCTTTTCTGCAGTTACGGGAGGTTTACTCTTAATCATTTTCTTTTTCATTAAATCACTAAGATGATTCATAACATCTCTATGGTCTTGTCTTCTTACGTATAGTTCACCTTTGTCATGGTCATGATCTATACCTTGTTTTTTAAGATGTTTAGTTATAACGTTCATATCCTCAGTTGCTATTGCAGCATAGGCTTTCTTAATTTTTGCGCCGTCTCTTTTAATTTGATCTTCGGCAACAAAGAAAAATGATTCGTTCTTGCTGTTATACATTGGTGACCTCGTTGTTATTTTTGGTTTTGCTACTCCTTTTGTTTGACGGTGCCAAACATCATGATCTTTTCCAGTCTGTTGACCTGATTTTTTGAGACTCCAACCGATGCCTTTTGGTCTGTCTCCAACTGCCGTCTTTTTAACTTCGACTCCTTGCCCCATAGCTAGTTCTTTTATTTCTGATTCATCCACATCGTCTTTACCTTGTATTTTTAACTGTAAGTCTTTCCTTACTTGAGACTTCTGAACTCTTTCAACATTTTTAACCATGTCAACTTTTCTTACAATCTTTCTTAGATCTCTTCTAAGTTCACCTGGATTATCTGTATCCATATACATCTTAGGAAGTCCTTCGATCTCTACTTTGTAAGTTCCTTCTCCCATCATCAGTAACTTTTGAGCATCTTTTGATAATTGACTCTTATGTTTCATAACTTGTTGTATATGATGTTTATGCTTTGGTGAACCTGTTGAATGATTCATCGATGCCATGTGATGGTGATCAATTTTTTTCATTATTGCCATGTCTTTTTTATTGGGCTTATAAAATTTATCTTTATCCATCTTATTTCCTTTTATCTGCCATTTTAGCAAATGCTGCTTTTCTGTTTGCATCGTTTTGAAACTCGTCACCAAACATTTTTCTATATTTTATAGTATGCTTTGATAACGGCATAGGTTTTTTTCTTGCTGCTTTATCACCAGGTGCATCTTTCGCCATGTGTGAAGGGAGCTTTGCTTGTTTCTTGAACTGCCTGTCTCTTGCAACCTTAGTAGACTTTTTAAGACCTTTATGATATCCCTTTGGTTGAGATCCGGCTCTGCCTTTAATATCGGGATCTTGAGCAGATGTTGTTCTGTCTTCTTTATCTTCTTTTGGAACACAATTAGGAACCGTTCGGCCATTTTTTTTCTTCATACCAACTTGTTTATGACTATCCCAACAAGGACCATCTTCAGAAATATATGTTTTAAATGTTAACATTAGTTGTCCACCTTTGATCCGCCTCTCCACTGGAAACATGACCAGTAGCGTGCTTTAAATTTTGGTCCAGGATTATCACAGTTGTGCCTAGCTCGAAAAGAAGCCCTACGCTTTGGATCATCTCTTTTAATCTCCATGTTTGGGTCACCAAATCTTACGACTACAACTTTACCATTAGGTCCCATAGTATATACTTTAAACTTCTTATTAGGATTCTCAGAAGTTCTTATAGGATCATTAAGTTTTACTTTTCTTCCTTGATACTCAGCTTCTGTAATTTCAAGATCTTCGTAAAGATTGCACTCTTCACAGTACTCATCTATCTTTACGAAGCGTTTAAACTTTTTAACCTCCGAATTCATGGCCTGCTACCCTTTTCATTTGTTTATTAAACTCACCTTGTGAAGGTTTGTTCTTATAGAGTTTAATAGTAAGATGAGCTTTATCTTTTCCTTTTATTCTCCAGTTGTGTCCTTTTTCTTTATGCTCAGGCTTCGTTGTCTTAACAACTCTTCGCTTGTAACCTTTAGCCCAAGTTTCACTTCCTTCTTCTAAAAAAGATTTAAATGTTTTCATAGTTTATTCCTTTACTTTGATCCCATGTACCCGGCGATAATTCCTATCAGTCCTGTCAGTGCCATCTTCATTAGTACTATTACTTCGTCATCGATAGGTCTGTTTTCTGCAACTGCAACGTAGTAATCACCAATGATAATAACACCGAGAAGCAAAAGTACTCCTCCTGTTAATAAAATAATTACTAAGTCTTTTAAATTCTTAATCACTTGATTCTTCTGCTTCTGTTGGTGTAATCTTATTTAAAGTTTCAAGGTCTGATTGCAGCCCTTTGATCTTTTCTTCAATCTCACTTCTTTGCTGATCAACTGAAGAACCTTGAGTGGCCAACTTGTAAGCAGCATATATTTTATTATTAATTTCATTGTCTTCATTATCAATCATTTTAATCTCCTCTTTTAGCTGATAGATAAGCGGCTACTGCCATGTCTCTTCTTTCTTCGTTGTCTTTTCCTTTGAACTGTGGAGCATCACTCTTTTGAAAGTCTTTTACCCATGCACCCATTCCATCAGATACTTTTAATTTTTCTGTGTATACAGATTCTGAAAGATTCTTTTTCCATTCTTCTAATGTCGGCTTATATGGCGCATTTCTTTGATTGTCTTTTTTATACGCCATCTTATCCTTTGTTGCTGTATTCTTAGTGTACATATCATTATTTTCAGTCGCTGGAACTTTAGCTTTACCTGTGAGTTTATCTAC
>Ga0181393_1000316_pt1 | contig 18250 bp, 20 predicted proteins | sample 16SPOviralmetaG_FD_130122 | JGI IMG/M metagenome (GOLD analysis project Ga0181393, IMG submission 130122) | Marine viral communities from the oligotrophic San Pedro Time Series (SPOT) site, San Pedro Channel, CA, USA - 16 SPOT_SRF_2010-10-21 | ecosystem: Environmental > Aquatic > Marine > Strait...
ACGATCACAGCTGGTGCTTATTGATGACCCTATCAAATCTGCCGCTTCGATCAACAACCCAGATATTCGCCGTGAGATGGAGCAGACGTGGTCTAACGTTATCGCACCAACGATGTTTCAAGGTGCACGGGCTATCAGTTTGGGAACCCGCTTCCACTTTGACGATGTTCACGCCACATTATTCATACCTAAGAATAACTGGAAACAGATAGTACAGAAGGCTGTAATAACAGACGAGAACGGTAAGCAAAGGTCTTACTGGCCAGAGTTCTGGTCAATGAAATATCTGAATGAAAGGAAGAAGGAAGACCGCATTGCATTTGCATATCAGTATCTAAACACTGCTGTGAAGTCAACAGACGTGGGCATCTCACCAGAGCTAGTTGTGAAAGGAAGTGTGCCTGATGACTATGACTGCCTGGGAGTAGGAATTGACTTGAGTGCTGGCCTGAAGGAGAAGAATGATTGGACGGTCATGACACTAGGAGGGATCAAGGAAGGGAAGGTCTATCTGATTGATCAGAGAAGGGCTAGGACGATGGGAAATATGGAGAAGATGGATCTTCTATGCGAGATGCTGGCCGACTGGCACATTCTTGCTGAAAACGAAGAAGGTCAATACTTCCCAACAATGTCACCATGCATTATTTGGCCAGAAGCTGTTGCGTATCAAAATTCATTTGAAGGGGACTTTAAACGGATTATCCATGAGAACAAAGCTCTGTACAACCTTACTGTTTCACCAGTAAAAGGCTTTAAAGGAGATAAGTTAGCTCGATTGAGAGGAGTATTAGGTTTATATGAAAACAGCAGAATCGTGTGGAACAAATGGCGTAAGTGGGATGTGCTGGAAGAGGAACTATTAAATTTCGGACATTCAACACATGATGATGCTGTGGATTCGATGGTATTAACTATCGGTGGATTGTTAAGAAGAGGCAGTTTGCAATTTGATTACAATAGTGATAGCTTTGATATGTAAGATGTAATGGCTGCTCCAACTAAATTCGAAGAATATATTGATCAGTTCGACAGAACAGCAGCAGGCGCAGGTAGTCAAAGAGATCCAGCTGTAGATAGATTTTCTGGGCTTGATGTAAGGACAATGTTCAATGAAGGCAAGAACTTAGGATTGAGCGACGAGAATGCGTATGAATCGACAAAAGGCTATTTTGATTCAGTTAAAGACGAGACCAAGCACGGTGGCGGAACAGCAAGAGCATTAGCCAAGCTTCGTGCTCAAGCTCAATTAGACAAAGATACTGATAAAGGTAATCCAATTGAGGCTGATCAAGATATTGTGTCATCACCAGTGCAAACAATTACTGCTCCTGTATCTAGTACCCCTGCAACTAGTAGACCAGTAACTGGAGCATATCTAAGTCCAACAATGAATGTCAACCAAAACAACCCTGTGCAGATAGCAGGCAATCGAAATCAAGTAGATAATTCAATCAATCAAATCACAGCAGACATGAGCAACAATGGCATGTTCTTTGGTGGTACAAATATGTATATGAATACCAACCCAGTGCTTCAAGCAGCAGCAAATCTTGGGAATGACAACGTAGACGTAGAAGACGGCGGTGTAAATAATACGAATATAAATACATTGACTGGAGGTGACACCAGCATCAACTTCATGAACGATTTTATGCGCAACAAATTATTTGCCATGCAATAGTTTATAGAATATTAATAGCTTTATATCTGTTGAATCATGGAAAGAATGGCGGGTGATATTAGTATTGACGGTAGGCCATATCAATATAGAAACCCATTCAATCAGAAAATGATTGATCAACAATCTACTGATGATGATGAAGACGGTCCAAACCGCCATTCATACGAATATACAAATCCTCTCTATGACTATAGTTATGGTCAAGTAAGAGATGCAGCGAATGCAGAGGGTATTAAAAATGTTAATAAACAAGACGAGGTAGATCGGATTATCGCTCGTATTCAAGGGTTAAATAGCAAGTCATCAGACAACGAAGATGATAATGACAATGACGTGCCCGTAGTAGAACCCCCACCAGCTGTAACAGCGCCAATCGGTGGGGGATTTGAAGACGAAGATCCGATATCTGATCAACCTGATATATCAAGCCCGATTACGTCACCACCACCAACAAGCTCAGCGCCTGTAACAGGCGAAGGATCTTTTCTAAGCCCTGGAATGGATGTGAATCAGAACAATCCTGTAACTATAGATGGGAATAGAAATCAAGTAGATAACTCAATCAATCAAATTACTGCTGACATGAGTGATAACAGATTGTTCTACGGTGGATCTAATTTTAATCTCACAGATAATCCAGCACTACAAGATGCTGTAGATATGATTACAGAAGACCAGCCGAGATACAGCGAAGGTATTGATTTCATGAATTCACCCAGCAATGCAAGCAATATTGTTAATAGTGAAAATTTTAAAAATCAGTTCATGAGGAATCGATTATTTGATATGAAGTAATTGATTACAATAACAATAGATATTATTTAGAAAAAAGATGTCCTATAAAAGATTGGCTGGCGGTAAGTTGAAGCAGTTTGGCGATGAGATGGGTTTTGATGAAGAGTTGATGACAGATCCAGTAGACGAGATAATCAGTTATCCAGAAAAAGACAATCCTGTATATTCGCCAGGCGACACTCTGCCTAGTCCAACACCTAATCCAAGCAGAGGTACAAACAAGAGTGGATCATTAAGTCCATACTTAAATGTTGATCAGAATAATCCTGTAAATATTAAAGGTGATGGCAATCAGATTGATAACTCAATCAATCAGAATACATATGATATGTCAGACAACCGTAGATACTACGGAGGCAGTTCAAGGACATTTAATTATGAAGGTGGAAAAGGTTTAGACAGCCTGTATGACACTCCAGTAAGTATGGCCACAATGGGTGGCTTCTATGATCCTGATGACAGCCCAGCAGCTGCAGCTAGTTTCTTAGATAGATATGTAGATATGAATATGCGTAATCAGAATGACGCAAGAGCAAATTACGATTCGTACAAAAATACGGACTATTCAAAATCCACTGCATCAGGAATGGATTACGAAAAGCTGTATGGCAACATTCAGAATACAATCGATACAGCTTATGGACGAAGTGATAGCAGACTTAATGACCTGTTTGGAGATAAGAACGCATTAGTTGGAATTAATCCAGATGGGCCAGGATATCGAGCACCAGAGGATGATGAAGATGAAGAGTGATCTACAACATATTTAATAGATTAAACTAGAATTAGCTTATAAATAGTGGAAAGATGGATCATAGTTCAATAAAAAGTCAGTTCAACCATATCCTGACAGCCGCTAAAGAAAGGCGAGGTGATCTATCAGTAGATACAATGATTGTGTCTTCTCATCTTGCACAGATGAGGACATTCATGTTGAGGCGAGGAATTGAGTTCTTTGCAGAGCAGGATTCGTTTGGGAAAAGAAGAGAGTTCATCGCACGTGTAGTAGAAGACAACATGCTCGAAATGAAATTCGAGAGCATTGTTGATTACTTCCTGTGTGATGGCCAAGGTCTGTTTTATTTCAGACCTGTTGGAGAAACTTATCAAATCCTATTTTTCCCACAAGACAGCTACAGAGCATATAGAGATCAAAACGGTGATCTTGAATCAGTCGTATTAACTTACTCATTCCATGTGAAGCAGGGTAATCAACTGATCAGCCCAATGGGGTATGACAATAAAGGTGGAGCAAAGAAATGGATTCAACTCAAAGTCTACAAGGACAGAATTATTCAAACCATTTCTGACGAAAAGATTGAATTCGATAACAGTGGACTAGGTAATCAGTTCAAGCATCCTGGTCAAACAGAAACATTGACTAATAGTCTTGGATATATCCCAGCGATTGAAGTATTCAATCACATGGATTGCACTGGAGAAGCCACAGGCAACGGTGAATTTGATTGGCTGTCTCATCAAATCTTGTACCACGATGAACTTGTGAGGAACATACGTAAGAACATGAAGTTCTTCGGAAACCCAACGCTTGTCTCTAGTCGCCCTAAGCACGACATTTTGGACAGTGGTGATGAGCAAAGCTTTAGACCAACTATTAGCTCTCAGGCAGGCTTCAGTCCCCTTACTGGTGGCATGGGCTCTAGTACCAGAGTCAGTCAGCCATTCGGATCAAGCAGCATTGATGGCTCGATCAAGGTGCCCCGAGTCATTGCGAACCTTGAGCCAACCGACCGAGTGCAGTACATGACGCCAGATGCTGTGTCTGGTGACCAGAACTTATATGTAAAACAGTACAGATCTGAAATACGTTTGGCTCTAGGCGGTGTAGATGATATCGATATTAATACTGCATCAACTGCATATGAAATCAAAACACTCTATGGACGTGTAGCAGCGACTGCAGAAAAGAAAGCAAGGTCATTATTTACATATGGTTTGTGCAGAATTTTTGGAATGATGATTCATACTGAAGAAGAGAATTTCAAAAAATCGTTTGCGTATGTAATGGGCCTAGAAGAACCAGTAGTTCCACTACCAGAGGACTACCAATCAGATGAAGAATATGAGCAGCAAAAAGCCGAATATGACAAGATTTATTCTGAATTCAGGAAGAAAAGAGACCAATTGTTACGTGCTAAACTTGAGTCAGGTGAGATACCACCAAACGTAACTGGACTGGTGCCAGATGGTTCAACAAGAGTCAGCTGGCGTTGGATGGGTGAAGTATTTGAAGAAAGTACTGATGACATTCTTAATAACAGTATTGTTGTCAGAAACCTTCAAGAACTCGGAGTCGATTCAATCGAAGCTCTGAAATACTTATTCCCGTCTAAAACAGTGGAAGAGCGATCAGCAATGCTGAGCGGTTATCCATTCAGAATGGTCCAGCAAACACAAAGTAGTATCAACAGTTTTATCGGCTTACTAGGCAATTTATATAAGTTGCCACACCCACAGATGCCTGATATGCCGTTGGCATCTGACCCGAATCTTGATCTAACAGGATTCTTATATAGATCACTCGAATTTTTACGTAAGGAGTTAAGTTACAGTGGAACCTACAAACCAAACGGTGGCGACAGCGCCCCAAATGAGCTCACCCGCGCCGACAAGCAGCGCTCCAAGCGTGGTAAGCCCGTCCGTGACATCCCAGCCCCAGACCTACCAGGCATCACCAGGAACAGCTTCGGCACCCCAAATGCCGGCTTACCAGGCGACGGCCCCGGCCCCGCAGGCTTCGGCACCTCAAGCGAATCCATGGCAGCAGGCGTTTCAGGCACTGAGCGCAAGCCTGAATTCGCCCAGCCCCTCCCTGGACCAGGCTTCACCCTCGGCCTACCAGACAACACAAACCCAACCAATGCCTTCTCAGGCCAATTGGGCTTCGATGGCTCCACAGGCAGCCCCGACTTCTCAACCCCAAGTTTCAACCCAGAGTTACTCGCAAGAGCAGGTGGGGCAAATGCTCCAACAGGCCGCCCAGCAAGGGGCAAGTCAGGCTCAAGATCAGTATCTAAGCGGAATCAGCAACGACAGTCTTGAAGTTCTTGAGCACTTCGGTGCTGAGGCTCCTGCCCTGCTGAATACCTATGCCTGTGCTGTTGAAGATGCACTTATCGAGCAGGTTCAGAGAGGCAATCACATGCACAGCCTCCTTGGTGCTGCAAGTGAAGAGCGCACAGCAATGAACACAATGCTGACCAACCCTGACGTTCTCGCTGATTACGTCAATGAGTTCTTCGGTCCTCAAGGTCCTTATCCGACTGAAACGGCTGATGAGACCTCCCAGCGTCAGCAAGTAGAAGCCCGTGCATCCTTTGAGGCTGAGATCGAAGCGCAAGAGCGTAATCAGGTCCCAGCTGCCTTCCAGCGCCCTCAAATGGACATGCCTACACCAGGACGTCAAGCAGGATCCCAAGAAGACTTCTGGGGTCAATTCAGCAACATGATGGATAGCTCCCCGGAGAACGCTTGGAAGTACCTGTCTTCCGCCCCCTCTGCAGCTCTGCAAGGTAAGGCTCTGATTCAGGACCTCTGATTAGATGACAAATAAGGGGTCATAGTGACCCCTTACAATATAAGTATTAATGATTGATTAGAAATGGCTCAACCTATTCAAGACATGGTGTCGTCTTTAAGATTCCATCAAACACAAGCTCAAGCTAATGGTACTCCTGGAATGAGCTTGGAAACAACAAAACCAGGCCCTAATGGACTTGTGGATGGAGGAATGGCATCTAAACCAAGCATGGGAGATGGTGCTCAACTGATGGCAAAGGCTAATAAACAGGCTCAAGATCTGAAGCAGAATTATGTAACTGCAATGAGCAGCAGTCAAGTCAAAGGAATGACTACAGCAAATGGTATGGGTCGGCAAATGTCTCAGAAAGAATATGAGGCAAATGCATTAATGCAGAATTCAAAAGCAACGGTACTTACTGCCGCAGCTAACATGGGAGCGCAATCGCCTAATCTTGTTGCAATGGCAAACAATGAATTGGCGTCAGCTGCAAACCAATCAGTTGCAACTCAAGGGCAAATCAAAAAGATGATGCCAGGACTAGCATAATTAAATCTAGTAAAATAGATTTAGTGTTTAATATAAACAAGTGCGGAAAGCAGCTGATATTAAAGATACCGATCCAGAAGTGTTCCAGACAATATGGAAACACTTGAAAACTGATGGTGTGCCGGATCAAGCTGCAAACCAACTAACAGCAGAGATGCTGCATCATGGAGAAGACTTTGAAAGCTCCATCGAAAACTACGAAAGAAATTTTGCCAACTATAAAGAGCGTGGATATAACGAACATGCTGCACAAGCGATGGCGGTAGAAAGTTTAGAGAGCGGAGAAAACCCAAACGAAAGTGTTAGGTTTGCAGGAATATACGGTTGATAAATATAGCTTGAAGGTATAGAATACTTTAGTAGACAAACATAATATATGGCCCAATCAAAAGTTTCAGGTGATTCCGTTCGTTCATATTTGAAAGATATTGGACGAATCCCTTTGCTAGAGCACGATGAAGAAATCTTGCTTGGAAGGCAAGTACAAAGATTGATGCAAATGGAAGAGGAGCGGAAAGATTTAGAAGAGCAACATGGTCGAAAGATTGATGACCAAGAACTATGTGAGATGACCTCTGGTGAATGGAAAGTCGTTAGAAAAGACTTGCGTCAAGGACGAAAGGCTAAGGACAAAATGGTTACAGCTAATCTTCGCTTAGTTGTAAGCGTTGCCAAGAAATATACAAAAAGGAACATGGACCTTTTGGATATCATACAGGAAGGAACAATTGGTCTTATTAGAGGTGTCGAGAAGTTTGATCCTGGTCGTGGTTATAAGTTTTCTACCTATGCTTATTGGTGGATCCGTCAAGGGATCACCCGTGCCATTGCGGAGAAGAGTAGAGCGATCCGTCTACCAATCCACGTTACTGAGAACCTTAATAAGCTTAAAAAAGCCCAGCGCGAACTAAGTCAAGAGAAAGGCTATATTCCATCTGTATTTGAACTATCAGACCATCTTGGATTTACTGTTGATGAGATAAAAGATCTAATGTGCAAAGCGCGTCAACCTGCATCACTGGAAACAAAGATTGGAGAGAATCGTGATACTGCATTGATTGATCTGCTTGAAGACGAAAGTCAATTTCCAGAGTTCTTGTTAGAGACTCAATTCATGAAAGAAAGCTTGCGTTCTTTGATAACAGAACTTCCTGATATGCAGGCAGCAGTCATTAGCATGAGATATGGAATTGGCAGTGAGATACATGAACCAATGTCGATGACCGCTATTGGGCAAGTATTGAATATGAGCCGTGATCGAGTTAGAACACTTGAAAACAAAGGGCTTCGAGCACTACGTGAAATCTCAGAAAACATGAAGGCATATCTTTAATACAATTAAAGAAACGCAATAAAAAGATGGATGTAACAGATGAGATACTTAAACATGCTGCTGCTTACGGAAGTAGTACAAGTTTTAAGGAAGAGTACTACTCAGCTCAAAAGAGTTTAAATTATGCATCTGGTGCATCTATCAACAACCCTGATGAGATGACAATTGCATCAGCCCCAGCAACAATAAATTTCAAAGATGACGTGGGTCTGTTTGGAACAGAAAACTACTATTTGAAAGTAAAGCTTGATTTAGATGTTACGAGCGACTGGCTTGTTGAACTAGACAATAAAGGGAGTGGCAATAAATATCAAGATGTCTGGTTAGATATAGCGCTACGAGACGAGAATAAAACATCAGCATCCTCATTAAAAGTTAAAGGTCAAGATCATTTCTATATAAGTGTTCACGCAAGAAATACAAAAAGACTTTCTTACAACTTTGATTTAAAGATAACGGCTAACTAATTAAGAGCGTATCCATTCTAAATTAGAAACAATATTATTGGTCTTGCAACCATCTACATGTATTACCTTAGAACAGGTCTTTGCACGTCCTGGGGATGAAGCTGGTGGACCAAGAAAAGCTAACGCTACAAGCTTGTGCACAGTTACAGTGATGGTCTGCTTTCTGCCAATACGTTGTGTCAAATTTACTTGCAAATAACCATTCTTGTTTTTTCGCTGTTTGAGGATTCGTTCAGATACGCCCTTGGTACTTTTAATCTTTCCCGTGTCATTCACATAGTATTCGATACAACATTCAAAGCCAGGCAATGTATGTACAGGCTTCCATACTGAGTCGTCTATAAAATCCATAACCAAAAATATTGGGGTACTTAAAAATAAGTATAGCTAGAAACAGTATTATCTAAATATGTGGTTAAGTCGAAGCCACTTATAAACCTTTTAGCTTACGGAGTTATCATCCATGTGGATTGATAATGATTTTCCAAAGCTTCTTGGTGCAGAACTGTATCGTCCCCACCCCGCCTACATCATTGAGATGGCTGTAGAGCCCGTGGTGGTACATGACTTCAGTAAGCAGCCCGGTCAAACTGTTCAGTTGGACCGCTATCGCTTCTGGGGTAAGCCTGGCACTAAGGAGTCCCGTGAGCGGACAGCCGATCAAACACTTGGATCCGCATCCGCCCGCAACATCGTTAAGGACAAAGTGCTGGTAACTCTCCGTGAGTACACCGGTCCTGCTGATACCCGCGATTCTTCACAACCATCCACCTTCAAGGTGGCTCGTGAAACCCTGATTACCGCTCAGCGTCTGCTGCTTGATACCGGCAACCTGAACGTCTTCCACCAGTCCATTGGTTCACTGACTCTGCTCGATGATTACCGCCGTTGGCGTGATCGTGTCTTCGCAAACGAATTGCTGAAGGCTGAAGCCGAAGGTCTTGCTTCCGATATCTCCGGTGGTTATTACTTCCCTGGTGGTAAAGCCAAGGCTGCTGGCACTCCTGTGCTCAACTATGCCGCTGGTGAATCCGCAAAGTTCGATATCACTACCGACCTTCTGGAAGTAGTTAAGGACATGCGTAAGCGCAACGTCCCAACCTTTGCTGATGGTTACTACCGTTGCATCGTCGATCCGACGGCAATGATGCACCTGCGTCAGAACAGCGACTTCAGAGAAATCGCTCGTTATCCTGGCACTGGCATGGTTAACCCTATGCAACCGAACTTGGCACCTGATGCCAACTTCTTCCAAGGTATGGGTCCTGCCTATGGTCAGGCTGGCTTTGTCGCTGGTCAACCAGTTATGCCTACAGGCTTCCTCTTTGAGGGTGTCCGTTGGTTCGAATCTACCAACCTGCCTGAAAAGGAATTCCAGGTCACCATTACTGATGGTTCAATTTCTAACGCAAACACAGGTGCAGCTCAGCTGATCTTCTTCGGCCCCCAGGCTGTTGGCGTTGGTATTGGTGGTAATAACGCTCAGATTCTGTTGAACAACAACGATGACTTCAGTCGTTTCATCATCATGATCTGGTCGCTCTTCGCCGGTTTTGAAGTACTGAATAAGGACTTCATCACGGTTGGTTACTCTTTCGTATATTGATAGGAGGTAACTAACAATGACTAAAAAGATCTATCCCGGTAACTATGTTGCTCATCTGAGCAGCTATCAATCTCAAGGCGTTGCTGCCGTTCCTGGTCGTGTGTATTACTCCCAAGTGGGTTATGCAAAAGTGACCGGCACCGCTGCAACCGAGTTCGACATCTGCATCCCTAGCCCGGACCTGCGTCAAGATGACAAGCCTCGCGCTGACATCACGTCTCTGGTTGTCCCCGCTGGTGCAGTTGTTTATGCAGCTTTCCTGCGCGTACCTGATATGCGTAAGGACACCTCTAAAGGCACTGCTGCTTCTGGCATCACCGCAACCAATGGCGACCTCGTCTCCGTTCGTGATGCTGCTGGCAACACCACAGCAAGCACGATTAGTGCCACTGTGATCACCACACCTGACATCGCAGCTGCTGGTGGAACCGTTGCTCCTACTGCAATTGCAGTTTCCTCCATCAGTGGCGCAGCCCTGACTGCCGCTGAAACCCTGAAAGTGTATGTACGTAACGCTGCCGATAACGGCGCTGGTACTGGCATCACTTCTGGAGAAAATGGCGGAACCCCACTGATTGTGGAAGTTTGCTACTACCTCGACGATGATGCTCCAGGTCTGGATGACATCCACCGTCCGTATGCAACTGAAGCAGGCGCTGGTTATTGATAATCAGTCGTATCTGAATAAACAAAGGGAGGGCACAAAGCCCTCTTTTTTTTATGCCTATAATATGAGAAGGAATACCCCAAACAAATAATGAGTGATTCTAGGTTGTACCAAAATACTAAAACAGGCGAGCTTGTTGAATTTATCAATCTGCATGATAAAGAGTTTGCCATGGTAAAAAAATCCACAGGATCTGTGGTCTATGTAAACTTCGATAGTCTTGTTCCCTACGACGCACAAAAAGGGAGATTGGCGAAAGTTGCACTACCTACTGCTACTCCAGTCGAAGAGCAAGTTCCTGAAACTGTTGTGCCCATTGAAGATACTCGCTTAAACCTCAATGGTGCTACAGCCGAGCAGATTGCAAAGCGCTTGCCAGGTGTTGGTTATGCAACAGCTAAGAAGATTATTGAGCTAAGAATGTCTTTATCTGGAGAGAGGTTCGCAAACCTCAAGCAGCTTGAAAATATTCCACGTGTCAACTGGGATCAGTTGATTGAAGATGACCTAATCTTTATTAGTTAAAATAAAGAGATATAGATTGAAGAGCCATGGCTAGTGTTGAAGATATTCTGCTTTATAAAGCACAGCTAGATGGCGAAGAACGCGGTGAAAACAATCTAGAGACGGCTGCTGTGGGGGCCTTGCTGGGTAGTGCAAGTGGTCTTGAAACTCAAAGAAGATTAATTGAATCAGTCGAAAAATTAACTAAAACATCTAAAGATGCGCGACCTACAGGCACAACGATTAGCCAAGCAATAAAGGATAAAATACCAAGGGTAAAAGGAGGATTAGCTGGAGCTGCACTTGGAGGTGTACTAGCAGCGATCGGGAAACAGCTATTGCAAAGAGAATCACTGGCAGCTGAGCTTTATGCAAAACGCATCGCAGGTGAACCAATGTCAGCTGCGGAGATTGCTGCAACAGAGAAACTCATTGCACAAACAGTCTCTAGAACACCATCAGCGTAATAGCCATGCAACTTGACGAACATCTTAAATCTAAAGTTCGATTCCACTTGGGGTTTAACGCAGGTGCTCAAATACCAGCGGGTGATAGAGCAAGACTTGAAGAAGCACTTTCATTAATACCAGACGAAGTTTGGTATAACGAAATTGTCTATCAAATTGCTAGATGCGAAATTGCTTGGAAGTCAAGTGCATTCTTCCCAGATGATTACTTGGATCCGAATGGCACAGGATCGTTTAACTTCTCAAGACTTGAAAGTATTGCTGGTGACGTTAGTCGTTCAATTTCAACAACTGATCCACTGAAAGCGGATTCTGAATTCAGAGAAGTTTATTTGAGAGAAGTTGATCGGTTGGCTGAAACACTTTATGTGCCAAACTATCGAAGACCAGAAGTGAGAAGATATGCATTCGAAAGATCTGGCGCTGAATTTATCATGGCTGTCCCAGGTCCTGCAGACACAGGAATAGGAACAAGGCTCTGGCTATCACATAATCACGCATAAGTGTAGAATAGTTCTAGGTACTTAGTAGTGGAAAATGCGTAGCTCTGAAGCATACAGAGTTCCTAAAATCGTAATGGATAGTAAGGAACGTGATTACCAAGAAGCAAAAAAGGCTGCATTAAGTCAAGGCAGAGGTAATCCATATATTGCAGGAATTCAAAGTCCTGATGAGGCTGTAAAGGCAAGCCGTACTGAATACGGCGCACCAACGGTAATGCCACAAAATGCTGGCCCAGAAGACAAGGGATTTGAGCAAAAAGATTCCCCTGCAAATGTAGTCCCATCTAGTCCTACTACAACAACAGGAAATGTAGGGATGTCAACTTCAACAACCGCAGATCCTGCAGCTGCTGATGGACTTGAAGATGACAGATTGAATCGAAGACTAAATGCCTATACAAAAGCAATGGGTAATTCAGATTTGAACTTAAACAACCTTTCACAGACAACGAGGCTGAGCTAATGGCTGATCCAAGAATGGTACGAAGAGCAAAAGCAGATCCCAATAGTGTAAAACCACCAATGGGTACTGGAATTAAAACAGGTACTTATGCGGAATACAACGCTGCGATGCAGCAAAGCTTGATCCCTGGAAGTTCAGATCCAAAAGATCATCGTGGTAATCCTACGAATGCCGCAAGTTTTAAAGGAGCAAACCCTAAGTATGGGAATCCATATGCTGATAAAGCAATGGATATTGAGCAAGTAAGAACTATTGATCCAACAACTGTGCAAAGATCAGGTCTAATGCAAGGTGATGGTCCAGGAAGACTGGCCAACAGTGTGCCACCTAGCATGAGGCAGGCAACTCCAACAGGCAATCAAGGTGATGCAATGGAGTCTGCTCGTCTGGCGCTGTATGCAGGTGCTCGTGGCTTGCCTTCTGGTGGCATGGGCATAGAGGGTGTTCCAGCTGCACATATGGATAATGCCCTTTATACGAATGCAAATTTACGTACACCTTTAGCAACTACAATGTCAGTAGATGGTTTTAATGGAGACATGACTCCAGGTAAAACCCCTATCCGTAAAGGCAACAAAAAAGGTAAAGCATAATGGCATCAACTACTACAAACAAACAACCATTATTGGTTGACAGAATTTTTCATAACATTGTCGATCTTAAGGGTGCAACAATTGGACAGAACGATCTTGTAGACATTAGCTCTACAAACAACGTTAAGTTGCTGGTTGATTGCACACTAAATGATGGTGCAACCATTGGTGAAATTTATACTCTTGCAAGAGCTACAGCAGGCAATACTGGCAACATTACACCATGGGTTGTTTGCTTATATTTAAATTCAAGTAGCACTAATCTTTCATCTGCCGATGCACAGTTTGCCGGGTTCTTTGGTTCCGGTGGTCTTGAAACATCTGGACAATCGCTTGGCGGCGAAAGGGTTGTATTTGGTGGAATGCCCTATGTACTGTTCCCAGTACCTAATGGAACAGGATCATCAAACCCAGCCATTGGTGCGCAGGTGCAAGCCTTATACGTTCCAAAAGGTAAATGCTTATGGGCAGGCATTAACGCAAAGGTCAACGGTAGTGGTGCAGCTGTTGATGCTGCTGCAACTACAGCGCCAATCATCGGAGCACAAGGCGGGTATTACTAATGCCTAGAAAGCGGAAAGGGTGGGGCAATCCTGACTCGCTCCGCTTCCCTGCATTAGGGTATGCAAAACCTCCTCAATACAAAGCAGTCGGCCAGATACAGTCGAGTAATCAATTTGGCTCAACAATAACTCGCTCAGTAACTGAGCATTATGATTTAAATACTGACTGGAAAGCCTGGCGTAGAGGTTATGAAATATACGCTCATGGTAAGTTCAAACAATCTGACTTCACATTAAAATTCAAACAATATGAAGGTACTTCAGACGAAACAACAGTATATTTAAGGTTCTACGAATACCCGACTAACGTATCTGACTCAGGCAATAGAACTGTCACTATTAGATACACTGACATCTTAAATGCAGGAGCCGGTGGTGATGATACTGGTTTTGACTTTGATTATCGAACAGGTCTTACAAACGTATTCCAAGTAAAGAATTCCGAGAGTGACTACAGTTCAAGAGCAGAATATCTACAACAAAAAGAGAAAGGTCATATTCCTGTTGTATTAAATAAATACAATAACCCTCTGCTTACTCAAGTTAGAAGGGCACAACCAGGATCACGATTGACAGATGGTTACTATAGTGGAAACTTAATAGATCTAGAAGATAAGAACGGGCTACCTGTAAGGCTTTATGGCAGAACATATAAAAACCTAAAGCTTGAAGGAAATGATCAAAATACAAGAGAACTTGAGAATAGACTCAATAAATCAAGCTACAAATACAAAATCAAAAGAGAAGACTTTTTAAGATTGTCTGGTGAGTCAACAGCACTTGCTGCAAAAGACTGGAATGATGACAATGCAATACTTCAGAATCTTGTCGGCAAACTTGCAGTACCTTTAAGTTTTTGGAATGATTTTGCGATAAATGTAAACAGTAATCACGAAGGTCTTGCGTTAAAAGAAAAAAGGTTTGGAGAAATATACAACGTTGATTTAGACGTATCGTTATTTAGATTTTTTAAAATTTATGATATCGAATCATTCCCAAATACTGTCTACAATCAAAAGGATTTTAAGGTCTTATTTGAAACATTGAAAATAGGGCAAGACTCAGGAGTTAGTCAATTGCCACCGGATAATCAATTACCTATTAACAATGAAACAGATCCAGAGAATGGAAGCGCTGAAGTAAATATCGAAAGTCATTACATATTCATTAACTCTGAATATAAAAGATTTTACAAGAAAGCAGCTACAAAAGAGCAGCTAGATGAAATCTATAGGCAGGTCACAACTGCATCATTGACAATCGAAGCAGCTAATGTAATTGAAGTTATTGATCACAGGAAAGAAGCATCTTTCAATTATCTTGATAATGACCAGGTATGGTTAACAATAGTCTGCAGTCCACCTAAACAAGAAATACAGCTATTTAGACCTTTTGACGCAACTGATAACACTGTAGTAGGTATATTTGATGCTAATAGTTTTAGCTATAAAGCATGGTCTAATGGTGACTCATTCTTTGATTCATACACAAGTAATCAATTTAAGAAAAGCCTTAACCCTAAACAGCTACAGGAGACAGGATTCATTGAATTAAAAATTGATCCATGGTCCTATAAGCATCATGATATGTGGCAATCAACAGCAGGATTTAAACCATTGCTCTATGATTTATTGTTTAGCTGCTCGTGTCCTGGTTATACACATAGTCTTGCAAAATCACCTGAAACGACAGGAGTAGACAGAAAAACAAAGTCAAATAGACAAGAAAAATATCCATTACCTGGAGCACTTAGTAGAGCTCTAACAAGCGATGGAGACGAGGATTCTGTAGCTGGTAATGCCATACAGTGGCTTGATTCTAGATATGAAACTTCATTTAAAAACTGCAAACATACGATTGCAGCAATGTATGAGTTTGGACTACAAGTAAGAGAGCCTGATGAAATACCAACAGAAAATAATCGAGAAAAGTTTCTAGAAAAACTCTATGAAGAGCGAGAACAATTCGACTATTTAAAAGTTAATCCAGGATCCGTTCAGCGTGGCGAAATATCTAATTTTGATATTGGCTTGTCGATGTTGAATTCGGTAAATATACCAAGTACTAACCCATCAAGATTATTAGAAACACCAGATGCAGAAGTCGAAACTGCAATTATTCCCGTCACTACAAATACAGACGTTAGATCACCAGCACAAACAGAGACAGTTAGGCAAATTGCTGCAGTAGCCGCAGAAGCAGAAGTAACGAATATACCTGTGGAAGTTGTGACTGTTGAAGATGTTATTGAAGTAATCGAAATCGAAGAAGCAGATCCAGAATTTGAAAATACTCATCAGCCTGTGATTGATTTTGGCAATACCAAACGATTGGTTAATATTAATCCTGCACTACCAGGTGGTCTTACTGAATGGGACTTTCCAACTAAAGGTGATTTGCAGCTATTGAATACTCTCACTCCAGCGGGAAGCGTAACACCTAATATCTACAACTTCCGGGTATTAGATGAAATTACAATTTCTGCCGAGTTATATGGTGCAGGAGGCGCGTCTGGTTCAGGAATGATTACACGCTATTGGCCATACGAACCGTCAGTATCTAGTGACCATACAGAGACAAATGAGGAAGAATACTATAGAACTAATAACAAAACAGCAGTGATTGATTCGACTGCTTCTGAGCAAGATTCAAACTATACTTCTGCTGCAACGGTAGCTGACACTAACTACTACGAAGGTTACGGTGGTGTTGCTAAAGGTAAGTTAACGTTAACACCAGGAAAAGTGTACAAACTTTATATAGGCCAGACTGGGCAGATTAATGCTACATCTACGTTTGGTGGAGGATCTACAGAAATACGTGTTCCAGATTCAAACGGGAATGAAGTTACAGCATTAATTGCAGGTGGTGGCGGTAGTGCAAGTTTGCGTAAAACAGGATCATCTCCAAACTTCACCTATACATATTTAAGCCCTGGTGGTCATGGCGGGTTTGGTACCAGTGGAAATGGAAGTGATGGCGTACAAGGCTTTAGAGAAGATCTAGGGAATACACCAATTAATCCAGGTAAAGGAGCCACTACAACAGCTAATGGATCAGCGCCTACTGCATTACATGCTAATGATTTAACCGCTGGTTTAACTGATCAGTACAGGCAAGGTGAAGGTGGGTCGGGCCGTTTTGATGGATCTGCAGGACTTGCAAATAATGGATCACCTGAAGCTCAAAGAGGCGCTTCTGGTGGTGGTGGTGGATCCTCTTTTGGTGATCCTGCTTATGTATCAGAAATAAGCTATCAAGGGACACCATTAAATGCACAAGAAAGGGGTAAGCTAATTATCAAAACGGTAGATGATTAATTGCGCTAATCTAGGAATATAGATAAATGGAATTATGTTTAAATCAGAAGATTTTAATCTACCATTAGAAACACAACTGAAGCAGAGAGTATTTGACGACGAAATAGATAGCTGCTCAAATGTAGAAACCTTACGCGAAAACCTGAAGGCAACAAGCAAGCTCTTGCTTCAATATCAACATATTCTGACAAGAGTACTCCGAGAGCAGATTGAAAAAAATTTAACTGATTTTGATAAAACAGTTGAAAACCTTCTGAATACTGACGGTCCTAATATTAATTAAAATAAGTATAGTCTAGAGAACAACAATGAAAATACAAGTCAAGCATAGCGACGCTGTAACTGGGTCAAATCTTGCTGTTGCGCCTCAAGCGCAGTTTATGGTTGACGGTGAATTAGCACTTAATTATGCAGCTGCTGATCCAAGATTGTTTATAAAGCTATCAGACGGGAATATAGCTAATATCTCTTTTGCAGTTGGGTTTAATACTTATTGGCATTCAGGTAATGACGGTGCTGGATCTGGATTAGATGCAGACACTTTAGATGGTCAGCAAAGTTCATATTATTTAGACTACAACAATTTTATTAATACACCACCGGCAGAAGTAGTTGGAGACACAACACCTCAGCTTGGTGGCAACCTTGATTTAAATTCAAATAATATTACTGGAACTGGTGATATTAATTTCACTGGAAATATTACATTAACTGGAACAGTTGATGGAAGAAACGTAAGTACAGATGGATCAAAACTAGATGGAATCGAAGCTGGCTCACAGGTCAACACGGTGAATAGCGTTGCAAGTAAAACTGGTGCTGTAACTCTTGTTAAAGCTGACGTAGGACTTGGAAATGTTGATAACACTGCTGATAGCGCGAAGCCAGTTTCAACTGCAGCTCAAACTGCTCTGAATGCTAAAGCCGATTTAGTCGGTGGTAAATTAAATACTTCTCAGATACCTGATCTAGCTGTAACTGAATATCTTGGTGCTGTTGCTAATGAAACGGCAATGCTTGCACTTACTGGAGAAAAAGGTGATTGGTGCAACCGATCAGATACTGGTCAAATGTTCATCATTTCGGGAACCGACCCTACACAGCTAAGTAGTTGGGCGTCTATTAGCTATCCGGCATCTCCCGTGGTTTCTGTTGCTGGTAAAACAGGTGCAGTAACTCTCACGCATGCTGATAT
>Ga0181393_1000317_pt1 | contig 18211 bp, 3 predicted proteins | sample 16SPOviralmetaG_FD_130122 | JGI IMG/M metagenome (GOLD analysis project Ga0181393, IMG submission 130122) | Marine viral communities from the oligotrophic San Pedro Time Series (SPOT) site, San Pedro Channel, CA, USA - 16 SPOT_SRF_2010-10-21 | ecosystem: Environmental > Aquatic > Marine > Strait...
ACCTGCTAGTGGTATTTCTGATGTTTCGGCAGATACAACCCCACAACTTGGTGGTAACTTAGACCTTAATAGTAATAATATTACTGGAACTGGTGATATTACTGCTACTGGAACTATTAGTGCGACAAAAGTTATTACTGGTAAGTGGAGTTTAGGTGCTGATGGTTCTAGTCACTATACATTTACTGGACCTGGTGTTACTGCTGGAACAGATGATCCAACAATTTATTTGGTAAGAGGACAATCTTATCAATTTGCTAATAATTCTGGTGGTCATCCATTCCGAATTCAGAGCACTGTGAATGGTTCTACCGGAACACAATATAATACTGGTGTTACTAACAATGATGCAAATACTAACACAACATTAACTTTTGATGTCCCGTTTGACGCTCCAGACACTCTGTATTATCAGTGTACTGCACACGGCAGTATGGGTGGTAAGATTGTTATTACTTCTCCTAGTAAGAGATTTACTACTGCAGCAAGTACTGGTTCACTCAACGCAGCGGCAACAGCAGATATTACAATTGCAGGTTGTAAAACTTATGCATTATTGAAAATTGCAACTTCACATGCTGCTTGGGTTAGATTATATACCGATACAACTTCTAGGACTAATGATGCTTCTAGAGCATATACAACAGACCCAACACCAGGTTCTGGTGTAATTGCTGAAGGATATACAGCAACTTCTGGTGCTGCTACATTTAAGATGTCACCAGGAGTGCTTGGTTGGAATGATGACGGAACACCATCATCTAACATATATGCAAAAGTGACTAATAATGAATCAGGTGCTCAAGATATCACAGTTACGTTAACAATCGTCAGGGTAGAAGACTAATGAACGAATACATAGTAACTTGTAGATCGTATGAAGATTTAGATAATCTTTATACTGATATGGAGACCCTTGGTGGGTCTTTATATATTCCTGATAGAGCGGTTGACCTGGTTCATAGAAGAGCAATCAGTCGTAACACTCATTATATGCTAACGGAAGATGAAGCAGTAGAAATAAGAAATGATGAGAGAGTGATTGCTTGTGAGAGATTAGCAAAAGATAGAGGCATTATTCCTGGTTACTTATGGACACAAACTGGCGACTTTGAAAAAACAACTGGAACCATACAGTCTGACGATAAGAACTGGGGACTTTATAGAGTAGCAAAAGGGGATACATCATATCCTGCGGCAGGGTCATATAGCATTGATGTTACTGCCTCTGGTTCATCTGCTTACACTTTAAGTGGTTCTGATAGAAATGGGTCTGTAAGCGGTGATAATGCTAATGTTGATATTGATGTTGGCGATACTATCAGTTTTGTAGTCAATGCAAGTGGTCATCCATTTTACCTACGAGTATCGAATGGTGGTGCGAATGTAAGCACTCCAGCAGCAACAAATCAAGGTACTGTAAGTGGTACTGTTTCCTGGACACCAAATACTGCTGGTACTTATTATTATCAGTGTGGATTTCACTCTGGTATGATCGGAACAATCACTGTAAGTGCTAGGGTTGCTAACTGGGGTAAGAATGCCACCTCAGAAATTTCAAATCAAACTATTGTTACTACTGCATCAGGAAAAAATGTTGATGTTATAATCGTCGATTCTCACATCAACCCAGACCACCCTGAGTTTGCCGTAAATGTTGATGGAACTGGTGGTAGCAGAGTAAATCAGTTTAATTGGTTCCAGTATAATTCTACGTTGGGATATGGTGCTAATGGAACTTATACCTACAGTGCATCTGGTGCTTCACCAAACAGTAATCACGGAACTCACGTAGCAGGAACTGCCTGTGGTAATACCCAAGGTTGGGCAAGAGATGCTAACATTTATAATATGGCTTTCGATGATACATTATCTGGTGTGACTGATTGGGATGAAAAATTATGGGATTATCTCCGTCATTTTCATCAAAATAAAGCAATCAATGCTGCGACTGGTAGAAGAAATCCAACAGTTACTAATCACAGTTGGGGATTTTCTTATAGCAATACAAATCTTTCAGGTATTACAGCAGTAACTTATAGAGGAACAACAACTTCTCTCACTGGAACTGATGCTGAAAAGAAAACTATTTTAGAAGATAATGGTGTTCCAGTTCCATTTAGCACCTATCTTTATAAAGTTCCTGCTAGAGTTGCTGCAGTAGATGCTGATATTCAAGATGCAATAAATGATGGTGTGATTGTTATTTCATCTGCTGGAAACAGTTATTGGAACTGTGACATTTCTACTGGTAATGATTATAATAATTCTTATGTTGCAGTTTTTACATATTCACACTCCAAAGGTTCAACACCTGGTTCGTCAGATAATGTTATTTGTGTGGGATCAATTGGTTCCAGAATTAATGAAAAGAAATCAGGTTTTAGCAACTGGGGCGCAAGGGTAGATATTTGGTCACCTGGTAGCGATATCATTTCTGCTGTTTATGATCAGTCGAGTGCTAATTCTGCTGGTTATGGTTCTTTACCACAAGACCCTAGAAATAGTTCTTATTACTTAGCATCAATCAATGGAACAAGTATGGCTTGTCCACAAGTTTGTGGGGTTATCGCTTGTCTTTCTGAACAAGAACAAAATCTTACTCAAGCAGAAGCACTTCAACACTTAAAGGAAAATGCTTTAGCAGAACTTGGAACTAGTGGCACTATTAACCACTCTCCATATCGAGCACTTGGTAGTAGTCACAATCGATATCTTTTTATGCCTAAGAAGAGACCTGAAACTGGCACAGTATCTCCTGCAGTTCTACATAAGAACAGAAATCCAGACTCTGCTGGCGTAAAATATCCTAGGGTTAGAAATAATAGAGTCTTCCAATAATAAATAGATATACCGTGTGAAGGAAGGCACATAATGTGTGCTAATCTGGGTAACTGCGAAAGTAGTTGCCCCTTTTTTTATGCTAAATAATCCATAACAAGAACTATAGTTGGAATAAGATGGGTCTTTCCAGATTAGATAATTTTCTAAAGTCTTCCAGAGGAACGATTCTTTATGTGAATCCAAATGACTTGGATTCTACCGATAGCATTGAGAATCAGGGCAACTCTTTAACGCGCCCGTTTAGAACAATTCAGCGTGCCTTAGTTGAGGCAGCAAGATTCTCTTATCAAAGAGGATTGAATAATGATAGGTTTGGAAAAACCACAATTTTAATTTATCCTGGCGATCATGTTGTAGATAATAGACCGGATTATATTCCTGACGGACCAAATAATTATAGGTTAAGAAGTGGAACTACTACAGATGACCTTGAAACATATGATTTAACAACTAATTTTGACGTTAATAGCGCAACTAATGAACTTTATAAGTTGAACAGTATTCATGGTGGAGTTATTGTACCTAGAGGTACATCTCTTGTTGGTTTAGATCTTCGTAAGACCAAGATTAGACCAAAATATGTTCCAGATCCTGAAAATCCTGATATTGCACCAACTGCACTGTTTAGAATTACTGGTGCCGGATATTTCTGGCAATTTAGTATGTTTGATGCGAATCCAAACGGAGTAGTATATAAAGACTATACTTCTAATACATTCATTCCAAACTATTCGCACCATAAATTAACTTGCTTTGAGTATGCTGATGGTGTCAATAATGTAAAAATTTCTGATGCTTTCCAAACATATACTACAGATAGAACTGATCTGGATATGTATTATGAGAAAGTTAGTTTAGTATATGGTAACCAATCGGGAAGAACGATTTCTCCAGAGTATCCAAGTGTCAATATTGACATTGAAAAGAAGATTGATGAATATCGTATTGTTGGTTCTATTGGTGAATCTGTAGGTATCAGTAGCATTAGAGCAGGTGATGGAGTAATTTCATCCTCTACTATTACTGTTACTACAACAACATCACTTGACAATCTTGAGGTAGATACTCCATTTAGAATTGAAAATATTACTGCTGCTGGATATGATGGTCAATACGTAGTATTTGAGAAAAAAAGTGATACAGAAATTGTATTTAAGGCAAATACTATTCCACAAAACCCACTTCCAATTGTAGTTGGGTCTACATTAACATTAAGTTCAGATACTGTAACTTCAGCATCACCATATATCTTTAACGTCTCTCTGAGATCTGTTTTTGGTATGAATGGTATGCACGCTGACGGTTCCAAGGCAACTGGTTTCCGTTCGATGGTTGTTGCTCAGTTTACCGGTATTGGTCTACAGAAGGACGATAGAGCATTTGTATTATTTAATGAAAACACTCCATCAACTGGTAACTATGATGATTCTACCAGTGCAGGAAACTCCACTTTAAGTAATAACTCCAGATCGAGATATAAACCTGATTGGAGAAACGTCCACATCAAGTGTTCTAACAAGTCAATCATTCAGGTGGTGTCTTGTTTTGCTATTGGATTTGCTGAACAATTTGTTGCAGAAAATGGTGGTGATATTTCACTCACTAACTCCAACTCAAACTTCGGTGCAGTAGCTCTTACTTCTGATGGATATCGTGAAGATTCCTTTACTCAAGATGACCAGGGATATATTACTCATATTATTCCCCCAGAAGAATTGCCAATTGAGGAAAATCCAGTCGAATTTGATTCTATTGATGTACTAAAAACTCTTCCCCCAACCCATAGCGCGGTTGGCGTAGGAACGACAACTCATCTGTATTTGTATAATCAAACAAATCCTGATGTTCGTCCATCTAATGTTATTGAAGGATATAGAATTGGTGCAAAAACAAATGATACGTTAAATTTTATTGCTTCATCTGAAGGAGTATTATCAACTTATAATGCTAAAATTGTAATGCAACACCGTGTTGGTGCAGCAAGAACTGATAGTGGCGAAAAAGTATTTAAAGTTGAGAGAACTCTAACAGGAGTGAATAGAATTGGTTCCAATAGCAATGGTAATGTTGCTAACGTTCTTACATTAGTAGAGAATCATAATTTCTTTAATGGAGAAAGTGTTAGAGTTCTTTCAAATACTGGTCAACTTCCTGATGGATTATTGCCAGATACCTTATATTTTGTAATTACTGATGAAATATCTTCTGATCTAACAGGAAGACCAGCAAATATTAAACTTGCTCAATCACTAAACGATGCCGTTAATGATATTAATATTCCTATTAACGCAAAAGGTGGAGAATTAAGTGTAATTAGTAGAGTTAGTGACAAAGTTCCTGGAGATCTTGGTCATCCAATCCAGTTTGATACTTCTAATAATCAATGGTATATTAATGTATCTTCTGCAAGCACAGAAAACTCTATCTATCCAGCAATTGTAGGTCTTGGATCAACTGTTCTTGGAGATGCAACACCAAGAACATTTATTGAAAGAGAATCTGATGAAAGAAGTGGATTTGACAAACTATATCATCTACGTTATGTTGTTCCCAAAAACTCTGTAGGAGTGGCACGTCCTCCTGTTGAAGGATTTATTCTTCAAGAATCTAATACTTCCTCAGGAACTCAAAATGAAATTAACAAATATTTTGGAACGGGTTCTTTAGATAGTTCTACAGATCAACGAAACTTTAAGTTTATCAATAAAGCACAATGGTCTATAGGGTCATTACAAGCAACATATGAGACAGAACTTCCGCATAAATTAAGTGTTGGAAATGAAGTTGAAATTTCAAAAATCAAGAGTAGTTCAAACGTTAACGCCGCAGATGGATTTGGATTCAACGGACAATATACTATTATTGGTATTAGTAGTGCCAAGTCATTTACTGTAGGACTCAATACCAATCCAGGTACATTCCAAAATAACGTATCTCTAAGAGATACTAATCTTCCTCAGTTTAATAAGAAAGATTTTGCTAATGGAATTTACTATAGTTACAGAATTCTTGAAAGGCAAAAGTATTTGAGAGGTGAGCAAGATGGTGTTTATTACTTAACACTTCTCGATGCATCGGTTAAACCAACAGTTGCGCCATTTACAAGCGAGACATTCACTCAACCTGTCAAAAATCTATTCCCACAATTAAAAAGGGATGAACCAGTTTCTGATCCAGATCCAGCACAATGTCATGCACGTTCATCTTTAATTGGTCAAGTTGATGTTTCTGATAAGAGACATAGTATTACTAGAACAACTCTTGAAAATTATTCGATAGATACCAATCTTGGATTAAAAGTTGATAATATTGTCTCCTCTCCTACTGGAATTGCTCATACATTTACAACTAATGTTGACCATGGATTTAATTCAATATTGAAAGTTTCTATTGTAGATGCAGGTACAAATTATGGAACAGGTGCTGTCTCTGACGAAGTATTCTATAATGCTAAACTTGTTACATCTGGAATTGGATCCATAACAGGTAATAACGCAACAGCAAAAGTTATTGTTGGTGCTGGTGGAACCATTAAACAAATTAAAATTATGGATGGTGGTTCGGCATACGGCATTGGCAACACTGTCAGCGTCATAGGAATCACAACAATTGCTAATCATACCCCAGCAATTCTTGAAGTTAAAAATATTCAAGAGTGTGCAGGTAGTGTATTAAAAATTTCCGGTATTACTTCTGATAGTCTTAAGAAGTATAATGAACTTTATAGAATTGTTGGTGTTGATACTGGAAGTGATAGAGAGATTGTAGTTGAGTCTGCTGCAGAGATTATAAATCCCGTTACTGCTCCTGCTGGTTTTGGAGGAAATTTATTATCAAAAACACAACTTCAAAATGTTGGTTCTGTTATTCAAATTTCTGCTTACGATTATAATAGAGTAACGGGTATTGCAACTGTATCAACCACTAGTGCTCATGGACTTTCAGTAGGAGAAAAAATCAGGTTTGATGGTGCAAATCAATCTCAATATAATGGAAATTTTGTTGTTACTGAAGTTATTGACGATTTAACTATTCCAAGATTTGGTTTTGCTGTTGAGGTTGGTAGTGGAACAACCGCACCAACACAGACAGGAACTATGCTTGCATATCCCACGGGATATTCTTCAAATAGAGGTGTTATTACCATTGATGACGAAAACTTTGGTGGAAGGCAGGTTGCCAATTATGCTGGTATTACTACTACAATATCAAATATTATTAGTAGTTTGAGTCAAAACACTATTCAAATTTCTAATGCTGCTAGGTATAATATTAATATTGGTGACTATTTCTTAATTGATGATGAAATTATAAGAGTTAAGACAACTACTTCTACTAGTAGTTTAGATGGAACATCTAATACAGATGCCCTGCAGAATAATTCTAGTATTACTGTCTTCCGTGGAGTTCTTGGAACAAGAGCAGCACGTCACCCATTATATTCTACAATCAAGAAGATTAATGTTCTGCCTGTAGAATTTAGAAGACACTCTATTATTCGTGCTTCTGGTCATACCTTTGAATATGTTGGTTATGGTCCTGGTAACTACTCAACTGCTTTCCCAGATAAGCAAGATAGAGAAATTACTGCTGAAGAAGAATTGATTTCACAGTCTACAAAGAGAGGCGGTGGTATTAACTTCTACACAGGTATGAACGATAAGGGTATTTCATACTCTGGTAATAGAAAACTCAGCACAATCACTGGTCGCGAAGAAATTTTTGATACTCCGGTTCAAACGGTTGAAGGTGAAGATATTCTTACACTACCTAGTATTAACGTTGTTTCTGCTGTTGAAGCTGGATTTACCCGATCTATTAAAGTTGACGGGGGAGCAAACAAAGAAGCAATCTCAGAATTTAATGGACCAGTTATTCTTTCTAATAAACTTACAGTTAGATCTAATAAAGGTGTAGAATCAAATAACTTGTTCTTACAAGGCGATGCTTCAGTATCTAGAAAGTATACTGTAGGACTTGGCACTCCATCACTCTCAGGTAACCCTGGAGATTTGGTATTTAACGCAAACCCAATTGATGGTGGAAATGCTGGTTGGATTTATACATTAAGTAATGAGTGGAGATCATTTGGTACTGTTTCACTAACAACAGACACAAAGGAAGATTTGTTTGGAAGAGTTGGTATTGGAACCACTACTGCTGGAACTAATAGATTAAAAATTCTTGGTGGAACAGATCAATTCTCTGTTGATAGTGTTGGTCATGTTGGTATTGGAACAAGTGCAAACGGATTTGCTCTGAACGTGACTGGTGGAGATGTATTTATTGATGATGACTTTATAATTGGTGCTGGTTTAACAATCGCAACTCAACTTACTGTTAATACCGGACCTATTTCTTTTGGAGGAACATGTGATTTAAATGGTGTAGGAATTAAATCCATAACATCAGGAACATATGCTGGTGCAGGTGTTTCTGTATATTCAACGAGAGTTGGTAAGGATGTATTCTACTATGGTGATGGTCATGGTCTTACTAATCTTAATGCAGATCAAACTGGTTGGATTAGACAGGGAACAAATCTTTCTTATGAAGATGTTCTGAATGGTAGAGTTGGTATTGGTACTTCAATTCCATCTGGAGGAACAGCGACTGACTTCCTACTTGGATATTCACTAACTGTTGGTTCTGCGATTGCTGGTATTGCTGGAACAAGTCTTCACGTTCATGATGATGCTCATGTCACAGGTAGTTTAACGGTTGATACTGATGCTCAAGTATCAGGAACCTCTACTTTATCAGGTCCATATCATATTGGAACTTCTATTTCCAATCCAAATGGATTTATTATTGGTACTGGGGTAACGTTTGGAACGTCCAATATAACTGGACTTGCAACATGCAATAATGTATTTATTTCTGGTATTACTACATCAAACTCTCACACTTACTTGAGAAGTTTCTCTGAAATTAATAATAGTGTTACTCAGAGTGCTGGTATTTTGACCTTAGATCTTTCCACGGGTCAGAATTTTGAAGTTACTTTGTCCCAAGCGATAACTCAAATACGTTTGATAAATCCACCTTCGGATGCAAGTGCGATGTCGCTTACGGTTAAGTTCACTCAACCGGCTGGAGCATTTTATACTGTTGATATTGATGATGTTCGCATTACTCCCTTTGCTGAAGCAAATAGAGTTTCAGTAAAATGGCCAGGTGGAGTTGTCCCTGTTATGTCTCAATTTGTTAATGCTAATGACATATATTCGTTCAAATCATTTGATGTATCTAGTCTAAATACTTCAGGGTTATATGGTATCATTGGGGGTCAGAACTTCAAATGAGTAGGATAAGCAGAGATATATACACATCACTTGATGTTAATGGTCCTTATATACGAATTGATACTCAACCAACATCAACCATAACTGAACATAATAAGAATGGAACGTTCACTCTTGCTGCCTCAACATATTATCTAACTGGTGATGAGGCAGAAATTGGTAATATTGATGTATTGGAAGCAGATGCTGTTGCACCAACAGATACAACTTTAGGCATAACAACCGCTAATCTTCCCCATACAGCAAAAGATCAGGGATACATTTCATATCAGTGGTATGAAATTAGTGTTGACCCCACTGATCAGTCCGAGACGGTCAATAAACTTACTGATGGAACCCTCTATAGTGGCACTACTACAAATACACTAACAGTTAAGAATACATTATCTCCAAGTTATCACTTAAATCGGTATTATTGTGATCTTGATTACATTCCTACTACAGTAAATGGAAAGTTTGATACTGGTAATGCAGTTAATGATATTCTAAAGAGTGATGAAGTTACTCTCAATGTAAGACCCTTCCTTATAATTAATACTGAACCAGTATCTGTCACAACTCAAATTAATAAAAATGATGGTTCAGTTTTTACAAAAGCAAGTTTATCCGATACTAGATTTCCTTGGGATGATTATAGACTACAATTTCAATGGTGGGAAAAAGATAAATTAAATGAAGGAACTGTTCCTAATATAGGATTGATTGATGGCGATTTTACAGATACATTTACTAGATATAGAGTTGAAGAACTTGTAGTAAATAGAATACAAAAAGCAACAAAAGATTTTTCTGTTACTGGATCAGATACAAACAACACCATAGTTGGTATTCCTACAGAAGCGGTAGAAGTTTCTGTTAAAATTTTCGGTGCAAACGGTGGTAAGGGTGGCGATGAAGATGATGTATCTGTTGGTGGTTCTGGTGGAAGTGGTAGAGTAGGAGAATTTAAGTTTTCTTCGACAGAAATTAATAATATTAATAATGCAGGTAGTCCTACAGATTATCTTCTCGTTGCGGGATCTGGCGGTAACGGCGGCCGCATGGGAGATGGTACTCGAAGTGGTGGGTTAGGTGGTTTTTCTTATGCTGAACCTTCAATAGATAATTCACATAATTCTGTATCTGGTGGAAGTGGCGGTGATTCTGGTCCTGGAGGAGAATCAGGTAGCGGAGGAGGCGGTGGTGCCGGTTCTGGAATTATAAGATATACAAATGTAAATGGAAAGAATAATGGTGACTGGTTAGCTCTTGCTGGTGGCGGGGGCGGCGGTGGTGGTGCTTCTGAAGGAGCATCTGGTGGAAGTGGAGATAATGCAGGAGAATGGGAAGAGTATGACGTTAGTTCTGATCTTTCAGATACAAAACAAGTAACGGTAGTAAATTATAATCCCATTGCAGGAACCGAGGAGGCATCATTCGACCAAGATAGAGTTGATTATGGATTTTATGTTAAAACTAGTACTGAAACAACTGCTCTTAATACAACAACATCATATGATAGAATAGTTGTTGTTTGGAATAATAGAGTTATTGTAAACTTATCCGATACAAAATTAAGTAGTAACTCACTTGGACTGTACGTCCAGAGTGGTAGTGTAAAATATTATGCATCGACTCATAAAGGTTCTTTACTTGGTTGGTGTGATGATGACAGGCAAGACGAAATATGTATTAGAGGTAATGGAGGATATGTAAATTCTTTTGATGTTTACAAACAGGGTGAAGATGATCTTCTAAATTTGTGTGGTTTTGACGGTGGAACCGGAGAAGACAAAATAATTGGAGATGGCGGCGGTGGCGGCGGTGGTGGTGGTGGAGCACATAGTCCCACTTCTGGAGGAAATGTCGGTAGTGATCCAATACCTTCCTCCGGCAAAATAAATTTGACGTTTAGAGTTTTTAATAAGGTTTCTGACTCTCTTTTAAATGGGAAATATATAAAATTTATCGAAAACTCTTGGTATGGGTTTCCTGAAACAGAACCTGAAAGAGGAGATGTTGTTACAGTAAATAAAGATAATTTAGGAGCATCTACTTTTACCGTTAAGTTAAAACCAAACACAACATATGATGTTGTAAGTAATTTTGAAGCAGGAAGAACTTCAGATTCTTTAAGACTTCTACAAGACTTGACTGCTACAGGAAATGAAAATGAAGATGACATTATTTTCGGTAGATCTATTGGAATGAACGCAGATGGTGATGACGGGACCACCGAAGAATCATTTAGAGATTTTATTATTACTGTTAGTGACGGTACTTTTGATTATTCTCCACAAACAGTAAAGTTAGATACTGAAGAAATTGTAGGTAGAGCAATAATCAAGTTTACTACTCCAGCATCAGTTACAAATTCAGTAAAATCAACTGGTGGAGAGGGTGGTAGAAGTGAATATAGACCAGAAGCATTAAATTTAATTCCAAGTGGAAATTATGGATTAAATGGTTCTCCTTATGGTAGAGTTGATCTAACTTATAAAACGGAGCAACCATATAATACTCTTGAAGAAACAATCAAATCAACACCAGTAACTGCCAAATATAGTGTTAGAGGTTCCAGTGCATTAGAACCCTCAGGATATACCTCTACTTTAACAATAAAGTCAAACTATGTTTTTAGTAAGAGAGTTCTTTGTCAGATTACTGCCTGGAATATATCAACTAATTCAGTTGCATTAACCTCTGGACCAGATACAGTATATACAAACACTGCAGATATTACATTCTCTGATGACAGAGATAATAGTATTGTAGTAGAGCAAATTAGATATAATGATGACTTTGCAATTTTAAGTAATGTCAATTTAAATAATGGTGACCTAACTTTTGAAAGATCAACTTTAGAAGGTCAAAAAGAAGTAGCATACTATTCTTTCTATTCAAATGAGGATATTGAAGTTGATGTCAAAATGTATGGCGGAAAGGGAAATGATTTTGGTGCAAATGTTGGTGGAGAAGGTGGATTCTCATATTTGAGACTTAATATGGAAGCAGACACTGAATATGTGATTACTGGTCTAGACAATTTTGTTAATACACCATTTCTCTTTAAAAGAAGTAGATTACTTGCTTGTGTTGGTGGCGGCGGTGATGCAAACACTCAAGGAGATGGAGCTCCTGGTGGAGGTGTTACTATAAATGGTGGCAACGCATTGCCACGAGGAGGAATTGGAGGAAATGCACCAACAACTTTAGATGAAAATGGTGCTCTTGGTTCTGCATCCATAGGAATGGCACTGCCATTCGCAGTCTCTGGAGATATTCAGGAACCAATTCCTAATGGTGGTACAACTGTCAGATGTTCAAAAGGAAATCCAATTCCTGGAGGACCTTCTCCTTGCACAAATCGTTCAGGTAATACTAAGTTCAAGACATCTAATTTAGCAGATGTAGTCAATACAAAAGAAATTAGCAGAGGATTTAAAGCAGGTTATAATGTATTATATACTGCGGGTCGTAACAATGGAGCAGTTATAAATCGAGGATGGGGTGGAAGTGGCGCAACAGGTGGTGGGGGTAGTGATGAGTATGGTGGTGGAGGTGGATCGGGATATATTATTCCTGACTTAACTACTGATATCTTTGCAAGAAGTGAGGAACAAAGTAATCAAGATGGAACAGATCCGATTACTTCAACACTTGGTGGTTCAACTGGACCTGCTAAAGTTGTAATTAGTCTTGCTGAAGTTCCTTCTTCTGCTCTTCCTGGTTTTATAGAAAGACCAGCAGAACCAAATGTGAGCACTGTTGATGTGGATGCCGTTAGAGTTCCAGATTTTGAACCTCTTCCAGAACTTGTGGCTCCTCCATTAGTTAATCCTCCAGTTCCCTCAATGTCCATCACTAGTATGGAAAGCACTGGTTTCGCTAGTGGAACTAAAACATTTACTCCTCTATATACTGGTACAATAAGTGTATTGGAGAAAGGACAACTAGATGTAAAGGTAAAAACACAGTTCATTCCACCTGGAGTAACTTACTATTGGAAGATTCTTAAACTTAGTTCAAACGCTCTTTATACTAATAAAGATTTTTTTAATACGGATGTAGGAACTCCATTTAATGATGGTGATGATGATGAAATTGTGGGTTCATTTACAACTTCAAAAGTTGGAGAAGAAGTAGTCGGATCGTTCACAATTAAACCATATGAAGATAATGAAACTGATTTTATTGGAGGAGTTCAGAAATGGACTTTCGACATATACACTGATAGAGCATATAAACATTTAATATCAAACAGTGCTACATTTGAATTATTAGACACTTCACTTTCTGCTCCAGTTGCAACATTCTCTGGATTACATCCAGATCAGGGTAAAGCAGAAAGAATTCTCAATTCTATTGATGAAGCATCATCCAAAACTATTAATGTCAGCACCCAGAATATTAAAAATGACGAAACAATTTATTGGAAACTATTAACTAGTTCGGGTAAAGAAATTACTGCCACAACTACACCATCAACATCTGATTTTGTTGGTAGCACGGTATCTGGAACAGCAAAAGTTACATCTGGATATAAATTAGATGTTGATGGTGTTCCAGTAAATATAAGCAGCAAACTTTCTACAGCAAATTTAGGAACGGCATCATTTAAAATTGATGCATTTGATGATGTTATAACAGAAGGGACTGAAACTTTTGGTTTGCAAATTGAATATCCTAGTGATACAGTTATTACTAGAACAGTTGGAACTATTGTTGGAGAAGTCAAAAAGAGTATTAAAATAATTGATACTTCTATTGATCCCGAAGTATCGTTTACTGGAGACTCTTCAGTCAATGAAGGTAACACATTAACTGTAACAGTTAATACTGTATATTTGAAAGAAGATGATGCTGTTTATTGGAAACTTTTTAAAAGTGATGGTTCAACAGAGGCTGACGCTGCTGATTTTGTAGGCGGAGTAACAACTGGTAATTTTTCAATAAGAAAAACTAGTGGCACTGCTCCTGCTCACACATTTTCTGAAGATATTGAGATAAAACCTAGAAATGATTCAACAACAGAAGGAACTGAAAGTTTTAGATTAAAAGTGTATAGAAATGCTGCTCTTACTGATGCACTTCATAGTATAGGTACTATTGATGAGGCATTCTTTGATTTTGATGTAATTGATACGTCTTTGAGTGACATAATATATGAATCAGTATTGCCAGTAGATGAAGATGGTAAGAATACCATACCCGAGGATGGTCAATCTAAAGATATTACATTTAAAGTAAAAAACCTGTTTAGAGAGACTGTTCTTGATACTGAAAGAGGACCAACATACTATTGGAGAATATACGAACATGAGTCAGGTGGAGTACATGCTCTTGGAACACCAGTAATAAAGAATGTACGTGGTGATATCATTGAGGATGAGTTTATTAAGGACTTTACTGATTATGAAGGCAATTTTAAAGTAAAGTATAGTGGAGATGAAACTGGTTCTGTTCCTGTTCATGAAATAACATTTAGTATAATTCCCGAAATTGATTTTCTTGATGACGGAGATAAAGACTATGTAATTAGATTTTTTGATAGTAAAACCGAATTCGATGAACCAGGACTTGATGGAAGTGATGTCCATACATCACTTCCATTTACTGTAAAGGACACTTCTAAACATAAGTATGAATTCAACACTGCTCATGGATATGGAGTTTCTACAGATCCAATGGTAGACTTTGTTGCTTTTAACAAACCATCTCCAGATGATGCTCCAGCAGTTGATGAGGGTAAACATCATTCTTTCAGATTAGAAACTACTGCACAACCCGGCACTTACTTAGAGTATGAATTCCAGAATGTATTTACCAATAACAAACCAACATCTAAAGATGACTTTGAGGATGTTGATGATGATATTTTGCCTAGAAGTGGAGATACTCGACTGAGATATAACATTTATGACAATAGTTACCCTGATTCTAGAGAAGGGTATCTTTATACTCTGCCATATAGTGATGACGATGCTCGGAAAAGTTCTGATACAATGACAAATTATGGTCGTAGTGTTGCCTTTATCTATGTCAATCCTACTGCAGATAAGTCACCAAGACCTGGGCAGGCAAATAATGAAGGCAATGAAGAGTTTAGATTAATTGTAAAAGATGAATTCGGCACAGAAGTTGCTAAAATTGATCCGATTACACTAAGAGACTCTTCGATTTTAGATGAAGAACCTGAGATCACAATGTCATTAACTTCTTCAGTTAGAGAAGTGCGAGAGACTATAACTGAACTAACAGATTTTGCAACTGAAACTGAAAAGTTCTATCAAGTAGATGCTGATACTGCAAACTTACGAATTGATTGGAAATTAAACGGAGGTGACGCCACAGCAGGATCGTATGAAGGTACCGGTTTTGATAGTAATCCTTATGAGACACCACCATACACTGCTCCAGAACCAAAAGTACATGACCCAAAAAGGGGAAGATATTGGTATATTTCTAAGACATCAAATTCAACTACAGAGTTTTCAGTTCCATCAAATGATGATCCAACTAGACCAATACTTTTAAAATTTAAAATGAAAATTTCTAATGATGACGGAAACCAAGAATCAGAATTTACGTTGAACTTAAGTATTGTTAAAAAAGCAACCACATGGACAACACGACCATTATTCAGATATTATAGAATTAATCGAAGGCACCAGGGCGATCCAGGATCACAGACTTTATACTTTGTTAATAGACATTGCGTCACTGGATATGGTCCGGACGGAGAGACGTTGAGAAAACTTAATAGAGGGGAATTTAGTCAAAGTCAAAAAGAAACATGGGGACAGAATCTTAGGGGGGAAATTGAAGCTAATAATGTAGCAACCGAAGGAGCTGGTCCCAAAAAAGGAGAATTTCAAAATTATTTCCCTATTAACCCACAAGTAGCAGTTCCATATGAAACATGTCATACAGACTGGGTACTTGAAGGAGTTGTGGCATTTGCATTTTTTGACAATAATTATCCACCTTCACCAGAACAACCGCCACCACCAGAAGGTACATACTCAATAAGACAGTTATATAATCAGTCTTCTAGTCAATTCTTAAGAGATTATTTTGACTATCCTGGTACTAATGCAGATTACTATATTTGGCATACAGATTCTGCACCACAAGTCGCAATAGATGCCGGTGCTGTGCAGCAGAGTAGAAATTTAGCCGTAGCCAATATGATAAAAGGTAGTAAAGATAAAGTTAGGTATAGATTATCTGAGATTGGTGCGGAAATGGGTTCAGGTGATCCATATCAAAATGCCGAAACGAGCGGTCTTGGTTGGACTAATCCAGCTGGATTCGATAACGTGTGGAGCGCAGCAAATGAGGGAACCTTTAGTTGGAGAGTATAGATTAAATCTTTACCCTGTATAAATATTAAAAAGTAGTACGGGGGAGAGTGAACCCGAATGGCAATCAATAAGAATTTTGTCATTAAGCATGGTATTGAGGTAAACGACAATGTATTTGTTGTTGACCCAAATAATAATAAGGTTGGTATTAAAACCGCAATACCTGAATATGAACTTCAAGTAATTGGGGGCATTGGAGTCACTGATGCAAGAATTACAGGAGTTACTACTGCACTTGGTGACGTTTTAGTTGCAGATAGTACTGGAGAAGACGGAAAAGCATTTGCTGTTAGAGTAAGTGCTGGTAATTCAGTTGGTATTAATACTGCGAATCCAAGGTATCCACTTGAGATTATAGGTCCAGCATCTATTGGTCAAGTTGCCGAATATGTCTTTGGTGATTTAGAGGTTACTGGCGATATTGCGTCTGCCAACTTAAACAGTGGTAATGCTCAGTTCTCTGGTATCACAACCTTTACGAATACAACCCAGAACACAATAGGGGATGTAACGACTGGTGCAGTTCAGGTTCGTGGTGGTCTTGGAGTCAGTAAAAATGTAACTGTTGGTGGTGGGTTATCAGTAACAGGTGACTCTTACTTTGTAGGAGTAGTTACATTTGCTGCTGGTGCTTCTGGTAAAATTCAACTTGGTGATAATGCCAATGATAATGTTGAGTTCCAAGCAGATGTTAACTCTAACATCATTCCCAACGTAGCAGGATTTGACTTAGGTTCATCTTCACAGAAGTGGAGAGAACTTCATTTAGCAGGTAATGCTGGTATTGGCAGTCTTGCAGTATCAGGAATTTCCACATTTAATGCAGATGTTGACATCAATGCAGATGTAGATATTACTGGAAATATTGGTGTCGGTAGTCTTACTGTTACTGGTATTTCTACATTTGTAGGTCTTTCCACTTTTAATAATGGAATTGCTATTCTTGCTGGAGTATCTACATTCTTAGGTGATATTAATGCTGATGGTAATTTAGATGTTGATGGTCGAACCGACCTTGATGATTTAGTTGTTACAGGAGTCTCCACATATTCAGCGGACTTAGATATCAATGCTGATGTAGATGTTTCAGGCAATATTGGTGTTGGAAGTTTAAGTGTTGCTGGTATATCTACATTTAATTCTGATATTGATATTAATGCCGATGTAGATATTACTGGCAACATTGGTGTTGGAAGTCTTACTGTTTCTGGTATATCAACCTTTGTTGGATTATCTACCTTTAATGGTGGTATTGCTGTTCTTGCTGGAGTATCTACATTCTTAGGAAATGTTAATGCTGATGGTGGAGTTACTGCCAATACTGCAATTGTTGAGGATCTTACCGATAATCGTATTGTTATTGCGGGTGTTGGTGGTGAATTAGAAGATGATGCTAATTTAATCTTTGATGGTGCTACTCTTTCAGTTGGTGTTGATTTAGATGTAGATGGGCATACTGAGTTAGATAACGTAAATGTTTCTGGTGTATCCACATTTGTTGGAGTTTCATCATTCACAAATACCACAGAAAACACACTTGGTGATGCAAATACTGGTGCCATCAAAGTTGATGGTGGTATGGGTGTCGCTGGTAATGTAACTGTTGGTGGTGGTTTATCTGTAACAGGAACTTCTTACTTTGTAGGAGAAGTCACTTTTGCTGGAGGGGCCAACGGAGATAACATCAACCTTGGTTCAACTGATGCTGATAATGTC
>Ga0181393_1000321_pt1 | contig 18175 bp, 19 predicted proteins | sample 16SPOviralmetaG_FD_130122 | JGI IMG/M metagenome (GOLD analysis project Ga0181393, IMG submission 130122) | Marine viral communities from the oligotrophic San Pedro Time Series (SPOT) site, San Pedro Channel, CA, USA - 16 SPOT_SRF_2010-10-21 | ecosystem: Environmental > Aquatic > Marine > Strait...
ACATTTTATCAAAGTATAGCTTGGAAAGAACCCGAAAGATGGATAGGATTAGTTCCAGCATTTAAAAGATTTTCTGTTAATTCTAATGTAAGAACTGTAAGTGGAAATGATATTACCGTAAATTATGGAGCAAGGGCAACAGATAATGATATTTTCGGAGATTTTACAAGACAAGGTGTAGGAGAATTTGGGACACATTCTGTTATAATTAATGATTTTTTAGGAATAAATAATGAAGTAGCAATTGATAGGGGAGGAATAATAGTTTCTAATATTAGATTTACAAGAAAAAATTTAATAAAATTAAGAAATATTCAAGAATGCGAAAAATATATGGGGGATTTATCATTACAATTAGATACTACATCTAAAAATTTTAAAGATTATTTATCAGTAAATTTAGATTTGGGAATTTATGATGATGAATTATCATCACAAGGAGTTTTAACAACTAATGGATTAGTAGGAGCAAGTCAAAATACAAATCAAAGATTTAAATTTGCTACTATTGATGAAGCCGTAGCGGATGGATTTATTTTAGTAAACGTAGATAGAGGACATAGTAGAGCATTAAATGGTTTTCAAAGGGATTTGTTAAATTTACAAAATGACGGACAACAACTTTCTAATATATGGATAAAATCAAGATATAATGATAAATTTGAATTTGTGGCAAATGGAGCAAATAATGCTAATGATAATGATATTAGGTTTCAAGATAGTTTTGATAGTTGGAATAATTCGGCACATTTTAACACAGCTAATACTGATATTAACCAAGTATTCGGTGCGGGGTATTTTGATGTAAATGATAATGAATATAAATCAGTTTCAGATTTGATGGCATTAGCAAAAGAATTTGATTTAGCAGTAATTCCAGTAAATCCCCCACAAAATCCAGCAGATATTAACCAAAATGCAGAATGGTTTGAAAATGACTTTCCTGCTCTTGATAGTCAACCACCTTTTGTGGGTTTCATATCAGCACAAAGGGCAGGAGATAATACATTAGCTGTATTTGATAAAACTAAACAATTTTCTAAAACTGATGTTCCAAATTGGGTAATTGATGCTTCTAATTGTAAATTTGGAATGATGTTAGGATTTGACCCATCTTTTACAAGAAATAAAGCTGTTTCACTAATAAATAATCAATTTGGTTCAGAGGGTCAAGGGTCAGTTGATAAATATTTAAATATCGTAAATATAGGGGCAGTAGAACCCCGAATTGATTTTGACCCAGCATTTAGTAGATTTGCCATAAGTGGATTAAATACGCCGGATTTTCAAGGAAACGGATTAACTACTGATGATACATTAGAATTTACCCCTTCTGATGCCCCCGAACAACAAGTAATAACATTTAATAGAAAACATCAAGTTTTACCATCAAGACAAAAGAATATAGGAACACCAGTTGCAGGAGCAAGTAAACCAATCTCAATCGGACAATATGCAACAGCTACACAAAAAATGGGAAGTTTTATTGACAGTCAAAGTGGGGTAAGTATTACAAAATTAAAATTATATAATAATGAGGGAGTTTTGCAACAAACATTAGACCCTAATGATTTTTTCTTTGATAATGACTATTTATTTGCGGGTTGTATGTTACATAAAATGGGATTTGAAATTGAAACATTATTACCAAAATTTGGTGGGTCTGATGCTTTTTTTCGTGACCCTACATTATTTAAAGATGCAACCCAAACTTACCAACAAGCAAGAGCAAATATAATTAAACCTTTAACAACGGGTGCAGATATATCATCAACAACTACTCAAACATTATCATTAAATACTTCTTCTGCTCCTTTATTTGATTTGGGAGGTGATACAATATCTAATGCTATTCGTCCCGATACAGAACAAGGCTCAATAACTGCAACAAATTTGCCAAATAAATTTGATTTTTCTTATTTGACTATAAATTCTTCATTAGTGCAAGAAGGAACAGATACGATTTATATTGGGGGGTCAGATAATCAAAGTAAATTGCCTTGTATGACTTATTTAACAAGAGAAAATAATGAAAGTGATTTTTTCTTTCAAAATGAAAGAACATTTACATTTACAGCTACAAAAGATTTTACTATAACAGATATTACAACAGATATTAAAATGCCCGATGGTTCACGACCAAGACTTGACCCACACTCAACAATTATATATAAAATTGAGAAACCATTAAATGCATTAAATCCTCAATCCGAACAAATAGCACAGCCCGTAGTCCAACACGAAAGGAAACAAAATCAACAGAGAAATTTAGAAAAATAAAGTTCTTTATAATATATATATGGATACTATGATTTCTTTTATGGAATATGAAAAAAATAAATTATATAGAATAAATTATTATGAAAAAAATAAAGAAAAAATCCAAACATACCAACGGGAATATTATAGAAAATATATTAAGAAAAATAAAAAAAAACAACGGGGGTTTTCTTGGAGAGGTGAAAAAATAAAAACTATAAAAATTACACATCTTAAAGAACCTATTACAATTAGTTTTAATTAGACATATTGCAATTTTTGCAGAATTCAGAATAAGTCCAATAAGTCCAATTTTTGCCCCAAAAATAATTACTTCCCCATTTTGTCTAATCCCTACGGACTAATTATTTTCGGGGCAGAATTTGGACTTATTGGACTTATTTTTTTTCGTAAATCTAACTATATTCTACATTTACATATTATTTCTATTTTATATTTATTCTAATAATAATGTATATATTATATTTTATACTCTATTATGTATCTTATTTTATTATAATTTTCTATTTTTATTTTCTATTATCTATATATAAAGATGCCAGTAAAATTCCCCGAATTTGATATAGATGAATTAGCAGAAGATGACAATATAGACCCACAGAATGATAAGGATTTAGCTATAATTAATAATATTCAAAATAATCATAATAATAATAATGATGGATTAGTAATTGAAAAACAAAGTCCTTTTATATCAGCACCTAAAAAAAAAGTATATAAACCACCTCCACCAAGTCAAGAATTAGAATTGGAACAAAAAGTTTTTAAAGAAAATAAAGAAATAGAAAAAGAACAAAAAAAAGAAAGAAAGAAAAAACAATTATCAGAAAAGCAGAGAAAACATTTAGAAAATATGAGAATGAAAAAAGCAAAAAAAAAAATGGAAAGTGTAAAAGAAAAAATAACGTCAACTTCTAATGAATATAATTTTCCACAGTATAAAGAACCAACAGAAGATGAATTAGCAGATATGGAAAAAGCAGAATTTGATTTATGGTTAAAAAATATGAGTAAATTTGAGAAGGTAATGCAAAAAATGGAAAATGAAAAAGCAAAAAAGGCAGAAGCAGAAAAAAGAAAAGAAGAAGCATTAGAAAAGAAATATAGAATGAAATTTGAAGCAGAACAAAAAGCAAAACAACAAGCAGAAAAAAAAATTAGACCTTTAAAAAAAGGTAGTATAGCTCAACCCGATTTGCCAATAAATTTTAATCCATTACAACAGCAGGAAACGAACCCGTATGATAAATATTTTTCATTTTAATTATAATTTTTTAATAATATCTTATATTTATATATAAATAATATGGCTCAATTTTACGCTTCAAACGCTGATAGTGTAAGAGATTTTGTAAACAATTATTCAGACCAACAAATAGAAGGTATGGAAGATATGACAGATAGTGTTGCAAATCAAGCTGACCTTGCTTGGAAAGATGGAGCAGAACGAACAAGAGCATTAGCAGAAGGTAAAGCAGAAGAAGGGGGAGAAATATTAGGAAGTCTAATAGGTGTAAAAGGTCTTGGAAAAGGTATTGGAAAATTAAAAAGTTTATATAAAAGAAGTCAAGATTTAAAAGATGCAATAAAAAAAAGACAAGCACAAGGGGACGATGATGATGATTTAAAAGGTTTTGATGATGAAGATGAAGGCACACAAGAAGGAACACAAGAAGGAACACAAGGAGCAGAAGACGATTTTAAAGGTTTTGATGATGATGCGGAAGTAGGTGATGATGTATTCCAAACAGCCCCATTTCAAGATGCGAGTAATTTTCCCGAAACATCAGAAAATTTGGGAGAAAATGTTGCAACTGCTGATGAAGGTGCAGAAACAACAGTAGACACAGCAACAGAAGCAATACCCGAAGCAACAGAAAGTGGGGCATTAGATTTAAGTTCTTTGACGGGAAATAGTGCTGATTTCGCAAATACTCTTACATCTTTTAGGGGAGGTTTTTTACAAAGATTAAAAGCATTTAGGCAATCAAATAAAGAATTTTTAGATAGAACAGCCAATCCCGATGAAGCAGGAGATGTTAAAGGAACGGATTTAGATGATATTTTTGATGGAGCAACGGGAGGAACAGAAGAAGGAGCATTTCAAGCTACACCCGAAGCAATAGCAAATACAAGTATCCAAACCCCACAAATAGGAGAAGGAGAAGTAGAAGATATATTACAAAGACCCTCAAAAAGTCAACTCCAAGACGACCAAGAAGATAATGCCGGTCAAGGAGAAGCGGGAGATGAGGTAGATAATCCATTTTTAGGAGATGAACCAACATCTGTTGGGGGTTCAGTTGAATTAGACACTTATGCTTCAAATGCCCCAACCTCTTATACAGAAACAAGACCACTTGTTAGAACAACAGCAGAAAATCCCCAAGCAAGTTCAGCAGAAGGAATAGAACAAGGAGGAACAAGAACATTAGCAGGAGAAAGACAAATTCCCGATAGAACATTAGATTTAGATAGTGCAGAAGCAGATACGCCGGGTAAATATGAACTTGATACATTTAAATCTAATGTTGACCCCGATTTAGAACCCGACCTTGCCCCCGATACTACGGGTTATGTTAGACCTCCCGAACCAACAGAAAATTTTTCATTAACATCAGAAGAACAAGGAGGAGATATTCAAATGGGAGAAATTGGAGAAGTTGGAGAAGATACTGCTTTTAAAGCTACGGGAGAATACGGAAAAGATGTAACTAATGCAGTAAAAACGGAAACAGCTGATACTACGGCAAGTGGTGGTGAAGCCGGAGTAAAAGCAGGAGAAAAGGCAGGAGAAGATACATTTGAGGGTTTCGGAGAAGATGCAGCTGAAACGGGAATAGAAACGGGAGGAGAATTAGGAGCAGAGATTGGATTTGATACTGCCGTTAGTGCTATTCCAGTATTAGGAGAAGCAGCCTTAATAGGAACGGGTTTATATGAAGGTATAAAAGGATTAATTGATTTATTTGAAGATAAACCTAAACCTCCGCCGAAACCAAAAGAACTCGGCGGGGTATTATCGGGTGGAAATCCTCTTGGTTTTGCGGGGACTAATCTTTCATCTAAATTATCCAGCTCAATTCCAACAGCAGAAAATTCATTAGATACATCGGGGATAATGTCTTTCTAATATATATATATATATTATGAATGACGGAGAATATTTAGATTTATGTAACCAGTTAAAAGAATTAAATGATGTAAGAGATGAGGAAAATGCAGAAGTAAAAGGAAAATTAAATGAATATAAAAAAGAATTATTAACAATATATGGATTTATTAGGCAAATATCAAATATGATTGACCCAAATGAAATTGATGCGGAAATTTATATGTTAGTTGAAATATTAAGAGGGAAAGTTTCGGAGTTAGTTGAAGAAGAAATTTTACAGTATACGAAAAATTGGGATTAAAAAAGTATATAAAACTATAATAAATATATTTATATAATATATAATGGATTTTTTAAAATATAAAATTGAGAAATCACGAAATATTAAACCTAATTCTTTAAAGGCTTATCTAATAAGTATTAAGAAATTAAATGATTATATGACTGATGATGATGAATTTAAAAATTTAGATTTTTTAAAAGATGAAGATAAAGTAATTGAATTTTTAGAAACCTCATTTGCTCTTACAACTCAAAAAAATTATTTAAGTGCAATTATAGTTGCATTATCTTCTTTTAAAGATAAATATAATGATGAGCTTATAGATTATAGAAATAGATTAGATGACTTAAATGAAAAATATAATTCAGAAATAAGTAAAAATGAAAAGAATGAGAAACAAGATAAAAATTGGAGGACATTAAAGCAATTAAGACATATTTTAAATCAGTATAAAGCAGATTTGCAAGAAAGAGGTTCTTTTAAAAAAAAAGAATTAAGTAAAAAAGAAATGGATATAATGCAAAGATGGTTGGTTGGAAATTTATATATTAATGATGACAACCCACCAATAAGGCTTGATTATGGAAATATGAGAGTTATAAAACAGAGTGATTATGATGATTTATCAGAAAAAGAATTAGAAGAAAATTATTTAGTTGTAAAAAGTAGAAATAATAAAATGTTTAGTTTTGGTAATTATAAAACTGATAAGACATATTCCATACAAAAAATAAAAGTTGGTAAAAAATTAAATTCAATTATAAATATTTGGTTAAAGTATAATAAGAATGGTTCTTTACTTATTGATACAAAAGGAAATACGATGTCTTCAAACCAGCTTGGCAAATTTATTAAAAAAGTATTTAGCCCAAGTGGAAAGGATATATCAGTTAATTTATTAAGACATATTTATATCTCTGAAAAATTCCCAGCAGAAAAGGAAAATGAAAAGGAAGAAGTTGCAAAAAAGATGCTTCATAGTAAAGCTACACAAAATACTTATTCTAAAAAAGATTAACAGAAATAATAATAAAATATTACAATTTTTATAATTTTATAAAAATAAAAATAATAAGTCCAATAAGTCCAAATACTGCCCCCCAAATGAAAAATATACATAGGAATATATAATATATAGAAAGTTTTTAATTTCGGGGCAAAAAGTGGACTTATTGGACTTATTATTGAAAAAAAAATTGATTTTAAATTGGGTGTGTTTATTAAATATATTTATTTAAAATAACTTAAAAAAAAAATATCTTTATAATATATAATAACCCAATATGTCTAATACTACAAAAATTAATGCAATTGACTTTCTCAACGAGAAAAATATAAAATGGTTTCCAATTAAAATAAATGATAAAAAAGAACCCGAATATACAGCTGATTATATGCCAAAACAAACAGACTTTAAAAATCTATCTAATGATGAAATTATTAAAAGACAATCTCATATTAATAATTATGATTTTATTGCAATTGACACATCAATTGTAGGTCATATAGATATTGATATGGTTGACAGTAAATTATATAAAAAGGATAATTACCATTTTATAAAAGATATGATTAGTAAATTGCCATATTATCGTTCCCTTTCTGTTAATAAAGGTAAGAAGCAAGGCAAACATATTTTCTTTACAAATGAATTTCAGTTTCCGAAAAAAAGAATTCAAACAATATTTCAAGACATAGAAATTTTAAAAGGACAATGGGGTTGGATTAGGAAGGAACAAGAAGTAGTTATACCAAATGGATTTACAACTCTACTTTTAAAGAATTTGGAAAAATACACTCAATATGCACCAGTAAAAGAAAAGAAGGAAAAGAAAGAAAAGAAAATTAAAATAGTAAAACAAAAAGAAATTGTTATTACAAAAGATATGAAAATTAAACCAAATAAAAATGATGAAATAAATGAATTAGCAAATATTATTGATATTGAATATCTTGATAAATATGATGATTGGTTACGCATTATGTGGTGTCTTAAATTTATTAGTGAAGATTTAAAAGAAACAGCTATTAATATTAGTAAAAAAAGTTCTAAATATTCAGAAGAAGGATTTAATAAAATTTGGAATGGTAAAATTGATTATGTAGGAATTACAAAAGCAACTATTTATTACTATGCAAAAAAAAGTAATATTATTGAATTTAAAAAGATTATCAGAAATTATCATTTAGATAATACAGATAATAACTATGCTGAAACCTTTATTAAGTATCAAGCAGAAAATTTAGTATTCAAAAAAGGTATTCCATATATTTTTATTAAAAATACTTGGTATAAACAAGATAAAGAATATAACCAATTACAAGCTATAATTACAAAAGTAATTTCTGAAATTATCTGTGATATATTAGTAGAATTGACATTACAATTATCAGAAGAAAATAAAAAAGAAAATCCAAATAAAAATCTTATTAAATTACTATCATTAAATATTAATGATAAACGAATGATGTTAAAAGGTGTAAGGTCAGCAACGGGCAGTAAAAATATTTGTAAAAAGGTAATTCATAATCTTTCTATTATGGATTTTGAAAATGTTGAATTTGATAATTGCCCCGATATTCTACCATTCAAAACTCAATACTTTAATTTAGAAAATGGTAAACTTAAATATTATAAAGCTAATAATTATATTTTAACTAAATTATCTTATGATTATGAAGAAGCAACACAAGAAAAATTTGATTTGATTGATGATTTATTCAAAAAAATATTTACTAATCCCGATATTAGAAATGATTATAAAAATATTTTATCAACTACACTTTTTGGAAGACCCGTTGACAAATTTATTATTGCTAATGGTGATGGAGGAAATGGAAAATCAGTATTACACGAACTATTAATTGATGCTTTGGAAGAAGGAACTTTTGCCTATGTTGCTCCCGTAAATGTTATTCTGAATAAAATTAAACAAGGAAATAATCCCGAAGTTGCAAATATGGATAATAAAAGGTTTGTAGTTTATAGAGAACCAAGTGAAAATGAATTAATTAATATTGGAACACTAAAAGAATTAACGGGAAGTAAAACAATAAATGCTCGTATGAATTATTCTAATGATACAAAAACAACACTAAAAGCAACACATATTTTAGAAGCAAATAAAAAACCTAAAATGAAAGGTGAAATGGATAATGCTATTTATAGGAGGTTAGTTGATATTGCATTTAGTTCTACATTTACTTTTGATGATGAATTAATACAAGAAAACCCCGAAACACACTTTAAAGCTGATGGTTATTTGAGAACACAACAATTCAAAGATGAATATAAAATTGCATTAATTGATTATCTAATTAAACATATTCAAAATTATAATAAAAAAGAAGAATTAAAAATATATGACCCAGTAAAAGTAAGTGAAGCAACACAACAAAGGACAAAACAATATATAGCTTCATCTGATTTTGTGTTGACATTTGTAAAAGATAATGTGGTAAAATGTGATAATCCAAAAGAATATATAAAATTAAAAGACCTTCATTCAAAACTAATTGTTTCAGAGGATTATTCTAATATGAGTAAAGATGAAAAAAGAAAATACAATCTAAAATATTTTAAACAAAGTATTAGTAAGAATGGATTATTTAAAAAAAATTATAAAGCAGATTTTAGATATTATAATGAAGATAAAATACAAAAAAGAGTAAGGGAAGTATTAGTAGGATATAAGATGTTGACAGATGACGATGAAGAAGATGAAGAAGATTTGGACTAAAATAAAAATTGATAATTTTAATATAACAAACTTAAACAAATAATTATATATATAATATAGATATAACCAAATATGCCCCGTCCTATTAATTCAAAAAATAATTATTACCATTATGAAGTGATACTTGGAACAGAAAAAAAATATATTAGAACATTAAATTTAGTTGCAGAACATTTGGAGGTTGGCTCATCAACAATAATTAGAAAACTCAAAAATCCCGATATAATATTAAGAAAATATAAAAATATAAATTTAATTATAAAAAAATGTAAAGTCCCTATTTATAAAGAACAATTTATAAGGGAAGAAATTACATATAATTAAATAAAGCTTGTATTAATTTTTCGGGTATTCTATATCTTTCTAATCTATTACTTCCTCCTCCTATATCTTTACTTACATTTTTTTTATGTTTTTTGCCAGTTTGTAAATTTTCATAATCTTTATATTTTTCCCGTAATTTTTTTGTATTAACTCTGATAATTTTGCCATTATCATTAACAGTTTTAGATGTTCCCATTCTTTCTTTATGCAATTTTTGATTATCAAAAAATATAATATTTTGACAATCTTTCTTACAAATTAAAGGTTTAAAATTTTTTATATTTGTAAAAAATCTTGTTTTTTTTTTATATCCCCAATCTGAATATTTACAATAATCAACATCATAAAAAATATTGTATTTTGGATATTTATTAGCTATATAATGTTTCATTTTTCCACTTGTTGGATTTTCAATTATCCAAAATTTAGGTTTAAAATATTCTATAATCTCAATTAATTTATCAACCATAGGTTTACCATATCTATTAATATCATCTTCTAAATGTTGTTTTGTTATTATATCTGTTGGGTGGATACTTTTGCATTTTCTATTTATCCAAGTATTCCTTAAACAAGACCACCACAAACAAACGGGACTTGCAGTAATTATATCAAAATTTTTAATAGGATAATTTTTATAATCCCAAGTCATTATATCTTCTCTAATATGATTATCTGAATTGTCATAGTCACTAAAAGGGCAATTGCCTTTTAAATCTCTATCAAGACTAATTATATTATTTCCAATTTTTTTTGATACTTTCCCGAAGCTATGTGTTCCACTAAATAATTCTAAATGGTTCATATATATTATATAAGAAATTGTAATTGCAATTTTTACAATCTATTTCTTATATTTATCCCATATTTTTTTGTCAACTTTTCTTGCGGGGGAATTCATAATAACTCCCGCAAGACGAGCCAAACTCCACGATTGGGCGGTCTGATTTGGACGACTGCCCGAGCTATAAAACGCTCCCCTTCCTTTTTTCATTATTTCATCTATTCCTTTTTTGCTAATTATTTCTTTACTAATTCTTGATAAATTAGATATTTTATATCCATATTTTTTCTCAAATCTTTCAACTAATGAACTTCTTTTACTTTGAAAACTTTTTACCTTTGGTCTATCTGTTTTATCTTTTATACTTTTTATTTGTTTTTTTCTATCTTCTTTTGATAAAGATGATGGAACATATTTTTTGGGTAATCCCGATTTTTTATCTTTTTTTACCATACTATAATTATATTATTACAAAATAAAAATAAATAAATATTATATATAATGGAAAGAATATTAAAAAGTCATCCAGTTAGTAATTTAAAATTTGAAATATCCAAAAGTAACATAAAAGGTTATTCTAAAATGAAGAAAGCCCAAATTGTAGAATTAATGTTAAAAAATAAGGAAAAATTTAAACATATCAAATATAATCAAGAAAAATTTGATAGAGAAGATGAAAGAAGAATGGAAAAAGAAAAATTAATAAGAATGGAGTTAAATTTTTTAAATGATGGTTTATCATTAAAGGGAAGAAAAGAAAGATTAACTTTAAAAAAATATAAAGATTATAAATTAGTAAATAAAAAAGCAGTATACATCGGAAAAAAATAAAAAATAAGTATATAATATATTATGGAAAAAAAATTATATAAACCTTTTGTAAGTAAAGCTAAAAATAAAAAATATTCTGTTTATGTAAAATCAGATAATAAATCGGGTATGAAATTAATTCATTTCGGAGATAAAAGATACGGTCAATTTAAAGATAAATTAGGGCATTATAAAAAATTAGATACTAATGACCCAAAAAGAAAAAAGGCATATTATGATAGACACGGGAAAGCAACTTCAAAAGATACTGCCAAATATTGGTCGCATAAGATTTTATGGTAAGCTATGTAAATATTAAATCATCAATTTTATTAAATTCTAATTCATTTTTTCCATTATCGGGTTTCCGATATTTCTTTTTCTGTTTACTCTTTGGAATTTTTATATCATTAAAAATATATTTTGGGTCAATAGGTTTCTTTTTATCATCTTCTTTTTTCTTTGCTTTTTTAATAATATTTTTTATAGGTTGATTATTGTATTTATATTGTTCTTCCAGTTCTTCATTACAATTCATAATATAATATTTAAAAATATTATTTTTTTTATATTTTATAAATATATATATAATGTCTTTAATCTCGTTAAGTAGTGATGATAAAAACCATTTGAGCTCTCAACAGCCTTTTAATTTTAAAAATAATTTTTCACAACCACTAATAATTAAACCTAATTCCCAAGTAGCATTAGTTAATTTTTATCATTTTAGAAACGATGGATTTTATAATATAAATTTAACAAATAATAAAATAGTATATAATTTTGGCAACGCAGTTACGGGTGGAAGATATAATGCATTTTTAAGAATAAATGAATATAGCGGAGCAGAATTAGCAACTGAAATTGCAAGAGCATTAAACGAGGGTAATATAGCATTTCAAAATTATCTTTTTGCTTGTGCTTTTACACAAGGAAACCCAAATGCAAATCCAGTTACATTTGATACTTTTGAAGTTACTTTTACATCTGTTGCAACTCCAACAACGAGAGGCGGACTTTTAAATTTATTATTTAATGATGGTTCAGCTTTAATTACAGCTAATGATGCTGTAAATCAAAATTCAGCATTAAGAAAAAATGCACTCATTCCCAATTATGCTGTATGCCAAATTGAAGAGGGAATACATAATCACGAGGGAACTTGGCAAGTGGAGGATTTCCACTCTATGAATGGGACATTTAATGATTTCCTCGTAGCACAAGGAGTAAATAATATATATGAATATAATTTTGGGGAAAACGCACATATTGCGGGGTTATATGCAGAAGATTTATGTTCTTTAAATAATCCCGACCCGAGATTTTCATTTCGTTCTGATAAAGCATCAATTTTGGTTCATTTCAGAAGAAGCACAATTAGAGTTAGAACACTTGATAGAAGGACAAATGGTATGATTAATAAAAAAAGATTGCAAGTTACATTAAATGGAGTATTACATACGGCACTTGCAAATTTTGTATTTAATAATGTTGATAGATGGAAGGAACTATCATATAGAATACAATTTTTCAAAGATGCAGCTTCTAATGTAGCAATTCAATTACAAGTATCGGGAGATGGTGGTTTAACTTATGTAATTCCAACAGAAGCAGATAATACGGGAGGCACTTTTGGTGTAAATGCTGATGGCTGCCCTAATATTTATCAAGCACAAACAATAAACGGAAATAATGTTAATGGAATTTTTTATATGTCAAAACAAAATGGCAATCCTCTTGCAGTTGGAGGATTTCTTAATACTGCTGATAAATCTAATGTTTTAGCAAAAGCAAATGGAAAATATAGATGTATTGTTTCTATGAGTAATAATTTTGTTCCTTTTCCCGATGGTTCAGCCGCAACTTTATTATCTAATTTTGATTTGAGAAATAAAACATTTGATGTAGACTATGGAGCAGGAGGAAGTAAATTTGATATGGCATTTACGGCACACGCATTAGATAATGGATTTGATTTTGATATTGCAACAAGTAATCAAGCCGGAGTGCCAGTTGCAAATCAACTATTAGCTGCTGATTTAAATAATTTAGCTGTTGTAAGAAATCTTCTTAAAAACAGATTAGGTTTAGTGTGGGATATACGAGCAGATAGAGCAAACCCCGCATCAGTTGTTGTTGGTGAATTACATTTTGATAGAAGGGCAGTAAATAATTCAGCAAGAGGTAATATCTCACTCCGAGCGTTTGCAAATGGATTAGCAGGAAAAACAGTTAAATTTGATATAGCTGTTCCAACTGCTCCAATTTCGGCAGTTAGTAAAAATCAAACTGATATATTTATGAGTGGAATTTATAATCAAGCAAATAAACAAAAGCAAATACAATTAGGAGTTGGGGGTGAACCTCACCACCACACGGGAGATTTTGCCTCCTATGAAGATTTAACAGATATTCCACAAAATTTACTTGGAGCAGCTCTGTCTTCAAGATTAGTTTTATTAGTAGATAGAATAACGCAAAATGATATTGATACAATTGCCGGTGTGGGAGGTGTTCCATTCCAACTTACAATTAATACACCTTCGGGCAATATCGGAAAATTACTTGGATTTTCAAATAATGTTTTAAGTATGGCGGGTAATGCTACAAATCAACCAGCGGGAGCAGGTAATCCCTTTTTATCAGACCAACAAACTTTAATTATTAGTAAAGACACAACACTTCATATTTCTATCCCCGAATTAGCGGGAGTAAAAAGTTTTGAAGGTGAAAGTTCACAACAATATAAAACAATAAAAATTATTCCAAAGTCTGATTTTCAACAAGGTCAGAATGGCTCATTAAGTTTTACAAGTAATTATCAAGATTTTATTGATATTAACAACGCCCAAGAATTGCAACTAAACGAATTAACAGTCCAAGTAAGACAGCCCGACGGTGTAATGGCAACAGCTCTTCAACCAGTAACAAGAGCTACAATAAAAATACAACAAAACCCCCAAACTGCGGAATTAAATAAGATGGAAAAATTAATGGATAGAATGGAAAGAGTAATGAGCCAAAATCAACAAAAGGTAAATGATATATCTAATCCCGAAAAGGTTTATACTTAATAATCGTATTTAAACAAAATAAAATATAATGTATATATATATAATGAATAAATCAAGAGGAAAAAATCAATCATTTTATCATTTTAGAGTTCAAGAAATAGACCCTATTGAAAAAGATAAATATTTAGATTATCAATATTTTAAAACTGCATTTGAGATTTGCGAACATTACGGAATTTCAAGAGCAAGTGTTTATAGAATACTTAAAGACCCAACAGCAAAAACTTCTATACCATTCAAATTAGAAAAGGTATATATACATAAAACAGCACTTGAATATGTTATTAATTAATTTTACATTTTGAATATTAATTTTTTTCTTTCTTTTTCATTTTTAATTTTAGTTCTTTCTTTTAAAAAATTAAAATATTTTTCAGCTATTAATAATCTATCTTTTCCTTTTTCTGTATTTTTAACTATAACTTTTAATCTTTGATTTAATACATTAGCAATCTGACTTATTCTTATATGAGGGTATAAAGATTTTTTATATATACTCTCTAATTTTCTAATAGTAATTTTAAGATTTGCTAATGTGTCATATTTAATTCTAATTGTATCTTTTGGGTTTGCATCAGAATATAAATCATAATTTTCAAAATATGTAATCTTTTTTTTCTTTGTATTATTACTCATTATATATAATATATGTAATATAGTATTATTTTAATATATAATAATTACATTTATGATACTTTTACTACTTAATATATTAAATTAATACTTAAAACTAACATAAATTTTAAAATTTATTCTATATTTAAGTGCTATTTTATTAATAATATGTAAATCTATCATAAATCTAACTATTAAGGGATATATTAGTTTTTACTTCTTGTTTTAGGTTTAATATAGCTTTCATCTCCTACTGTTTCTTGTTTTGTAAAATATCCTACTTTTGCTTCTATTTGTTCTTTTAATTCTTTATCTATTTTATATTGTCTTTGTTTTTCATTACGAAGACAAACTTTTTCCAATACCTCTAACACTTCTTTAAATCCATATACATTAGCAATATTTTTGACTTTTCTGCAAGTTTCACAAAAATTAGAAGTATAACAAGTTTCTTTTTCACAAAATTTACAATAAAACATATTTATAATATAATATAATATAATAATATTTTCTATATTTATATTATATAATATGGTTCAGTCATTAGGTCAAGCTCATACGGAAACTATTGCAAAATTAGATGATGTTGTAGCAAGTAATATAAATAAATCTTTTGTTTTAAATGTCCCCCCAAATGAAAATATAGGGTCTGCTACTGCTAATACAATTGCTAAAAATTTTAGTATAATAGGTGGTGTTGATAGTAACCAATCTTTAACTTTTCTTAATCCAGTAAAAGTTGATACTGTGGGTAATATGTCTAACACTACAAGTAATCTTCCAGCAGCCTTAACGGGAAGTGGAAATCTTAAAGTATGTATACAAGAATTAGGAAATGAAGGTTCAGAAAGATTGAATGTTGATGTTGGCACAGTTACACAATTACCAACAGCTCTTACGGGTTCGGGTAATTTAAAAGTTAGTATTCAAGAAACTCATTCTGCGGGTCTTGCATCTGAAACTACTTTATCCGCATTAAGTGCTAAATTACCATCTGCTCTTGATAGTGATAGTTTAAAAGTTGCAATACAAAGTGGGACAGTTCCAGCTATAACGGGATTTAATTTAGAAACTACACAATCTGCTTTAAGTGCTAAAATAAGTAAAGGTCAAGATGTAAAAGGAGTTGGTGAAGGATTACAGCAAGTTTTGATGTATGGTAGAAAACCCGATGGAACGCTTCAACCATTAGAAACAGTAGGGGATAGATTATTAGTTGATGTTTTAGAATTAGCTGCTTCGGGAAGAATTACCACATCATCTGCTCTTTCTTCGGTTCAGATTTGCGGTTTTGATACTACATCAGCAAGATTTAAAACTCTTTTAACTGATGGGGACGGAAGATTAGAAACAAATAGTGTTACTAAAACTACTCAATTATATTCATCGCAAAGTATAACGGGTAATAATTTTTGGTCTACTGAAATTGATACAAGTAATTTTAATAGATTAAATCTTGTTATTAATTCAAGTGCTACATCAGCTATTGCTTTATATGGTTCAAATACTTCGGGTGGCACTTTTATTCCTATAAAATCAGATATACCAGTAAACGGGTTGATTATTGGTGGGGGTAGTGCTAATATAATTAATGCAGAATTCGTATCTCCTCCTAAATTTATTAAAGTAGCAAATGCTGATGCTGGGGGAATTACAATTGAAGTTTTAGTGACACTTTCAAATTAATTTTTTTATTTTTTTTTCTAATGTTATATTATACATTATAGTTATAATGACAACTATTTATAAATTTCAATTTAACGATGATTGCTATATAGGCTCAACGAATTCTCCATTAAAAGAAAGAGTATTAGAACATTATTTTTGTATGGGTAGAAAAAGATGCAAAAATGTCAGATTATATCAATATTGCAATCAATATTTATTAAGAAGAGATTTTAATAAATTAGTAGAAGTTGTTGAGGAATTCCCAATTCCATTATGCAGAGAAAACCGAGTAAAGGTAGAACAAAAATATATAGATGAATATAAACCAACATTAAATATGAGAAATGCATACGGAATGAAGAAAAGGAAAAAGAAAGATAATAATAATAATAATATATAATTAATATATACTAACTATGGAATATGAAGATGACTTAACAATTCTCCCAATTAAACCAAGAGAAACAGACCAAATCGTAAAAATACACCCACATTTGCCCGATATTAATAAAGGTTGTTGTATAATTGATGTAGCAAAGCCAAGAAGTGGAAAAACTGCAAGATTAGTTAATTATTTACAAAATCCAAATTTTTATCAAGACAAATTTGATGCCGTCTATATATATTCTTCAACGATGAGTAACGGTGATGATACAGCAAGATTTTTATATGATGAATTCGGGGATACGATATATTCTGAATATTCGGATAGTCATTTGCAAGGAATTTTAGATTATCAAGATAGTATACCAAAAGACAGCCGACCAAGAATAGCTTTAATATTTGATGATTTTATAGCATTTAATAATCTAAAAAGAAATGCTTTAATGTTTAAAATTGCATCATCTTATAGACATCATAATATAATGTTACTATTATATAATACACAACAACTTAAATATTTACCCCCAATTGTTAGGGCTTGTGCTAATTATGTTATACTTTCACAAAATAGCAATTTAAAACAAGTAGAACAACTTTCAGAAGAATTCGGAAATATATATGGAACAGAAAAATTTAAATCTCTTTTTGCAGAAGCTACATCTGAACCTTACGGGTTTTTATATCTTGACCTATACGGATTTACGGGAGAAAGTAATAACCCCAAAGCATACAAAAACTTTACACAATTATTATATAATGCTCCAATAACTTATAATAAAGTATTGAACCCTAAAATAAAAAATAAAAAAAATAATAATTTACAAACAATAAAGGAGGAGGACAATAACAACTCTGATGATGAAGATATTACATTTTAAATTATTAAAGTATTACAAGAAAATAAAATATATAATAATATATATATAAAAATGAGTGAATGGATAGACCACGTCAAAAAAGTTGCTAAACAGAAGAAAATAACATATAAAGAAGCTATGAAAGTTGCAAGAGCTACATATAAACCAAAAGGAAAAGGTAAAGAAAAGAAAGAAAAGAAAGATAAAAAAGAAATGAAAGAAATGAAAGAAATGAAAGAAA
>Ga0181393_1000323_pt1 | contig 18080 bp, 28 predicted proteins | sample 16SPOviralmetaG_FD_130122 | JGI IMG/M metagenome (GOLD analysis project Ga0181393, IMG submission 130122) | Marine viral communities from the oligotrophic San Pedro Time Series (SPOT) site, San Pedro Channel, CA, USA - 16 SPOT_SRF_2010-10-21 | ecosystem: Environmental > Aquatic > Marine > Strait...
ACGGTGTTGTGCTCTTGCCGGAGGGTGAATACGCCAAAGCACTGCAAATGACCAAAGCTTTGTGGAAACATAAAGACATACGCAAGATAGCCAGAAATGAAACTACAGTAAGAGAAGCCAGTGTCTACACAATAGATAAAAAGACAGGATTATTATTAAAAGCACGTCCAGATTTATACACCACAGACAAAGGTATCATACTGGACGTTAAAACCTTTGGAAAAATCCCAACAGAGAAAAACTTCTTTAGACAGTTTGTGGATCTTCAATACGGCATACAGGCTGCTTTTTACAAAAGAGTATGTGAGCAAGAAGGTATCCAATGTATCTACTTTGCTTTCGCTGTGGTGGAAAAGAAAGCCCCACATAGCACAAACCTATTCCTCATGTCGCAAGAGCTAATGCGTATTTACGCAGAACGCCTTGACGATGTTTTGGAACAAATAAAAGAGGCCAAAGCAACAGGCGATTACAGCACTGGTTGGCCCTCTTTTACAATGCTTCATCCCCAAGAATGGATGGAAAATCAAATATAATGGAGAAAAATAATGTCAGAGTTTAAAGACGTATTAATACGCAATGTAATCTTTCAATACCCAAAATTAGATAGTGGCTATCTATGGAATAATGCTGAAGTGAAGTCAGAAAAAGTAAGCGTAAGTACACCAGGCGCAGCATGGGAAATAAGCTTCATAGTATCGCATGAAGAGGGTCAAAATTTATGGAAGCAAGCCATTTCTCACTTCAACGAGTGTAAAAAAATTAACAGTAAATTAGGTCAATTTGGCACTATTCACAGCATGAAAAAGAATGAAGACACAACAGTTTTTTTTACAGCAAAAAAGAAGTGTATCACGACTAAAGGTATTCCCGCGCAAGCCGTAAAAGTCATAGATGCAGCAAAGCAACCTCTTGCTGATCTGTCCATATGGAGTGGCTCAACAGGTAACATTAAGTTTTCAATGCTACCCACCTTTAATCCTAAAAAGGAACAATGGGGTATAAAGCTATTACTCAGCGCCGTTCAAGTCATAGAAGCGAAATATGCAGATCAATCAGACGATTTTGATGCGGTGAACACTGGCGTTGATGAAGTAGATCCCTTTGGTATTCCGATGGATGAAAAAAGCGATAAGCAACCCGCACCAACCACACCATCGTTTGACCTAGAAATAGAAGGTCAAGAACAGGCGGCAAAGTATGATGCGGTAAATCCTGATATGGACGATGAAATTCCATTTTAAAATATGGCTGACTATGAACAACCTTATTGGAGTGAGTACGCCCAAAGCATCATCGACGGTTTAAATCTCAAGCAAACCGCAAAGGGCGAATGGCATGGGTATTGTGTGAATTGTGGAGGGACAGACAGGTTCTGGATTACCAACCACCAAGGCATAATCAAGACCCATTGCCGCCAATGTGGGGATTTTAAAGCAATCCAAAGCGAACTCGCCAAACGTGGTCTGTGGTGCTCACTCGATCCAATCAAGGACAACGTTTTAACATTCCAACCTAAAGAAGAATTTAACGTGGAAGATACTAGGCCATATCACGAGAAAAAAGGCGTTGATCTCTTAGGCGCTCAACTTGTTGGTAACAACGTAGTCATTCCACTGTTTAACATACACAGACAACGTGTGGGTGAACAAACAATCTCACCAGATGGAAAGAAACTATTTAGCACTGGCCTAGATAAGTCGGAAGGTGTTTTCGGTGTATGCGGTAAGCTTACCAAAGGACGCACTTACGTAGCGGAAGGATGGGCAACTTCAGCATCGATAGCCATGACAGGATGTGCGTGTATATTTGGGTTAGACTCTGGAAACCTACCGCTACTATGCAGCAAGCTACAAACGGCGTTTCCTCAGTTTGAACTCATTGTAGCGGCTGATAACGATGAAAAAGGTATCCAAGCGGCAAAGAAAACCAAGCTACCCTATGTCGTGCCACCTAAAAAAGGCCAAGATTTTAACGATCTTCACCAAGAATTAGGCATAGAGGCAGTCTACAAAAGCCTCACCTCAGTTAAAAAACCAGACACACTGTTCACGATGGTGAGCGATCTACGCATGACCGCAACCAAGTGGATGATCAAAGACGTAATAGAAGATAACTCACTCACCATGATCTTTGGTGCAGCAGGGTCAGGCAAAACTTTTGTTGCCCTTGATATGGCGCTGTGTATCGCCACAGGCAAACCATACCATGAACTTGAGGTGCAAAAAGGTAGCGTTGCCTATATCGCAGGGGAAGGGCATGCAGGGTTCGCTAAACGTGTCGCAGCTTGGTGCAAGAACTTCAAACAAGACCTAACAGGCGTACCATTCGCCAAAAGCAATCGTAGTGTAATCCTGAACGATCCAGACAGTGAACTACACCTATGCAACGAGCTAGACGCCCTCCAAGAGCAAATAGGCAAGCTCAACCTCATTGTACTCGACACACTCAGTAGAACACTTGAGGGCGAGGAAAATAACCAAAATATGATGGCTTATGTCCAAGTCTGTGACAGGCTCAAGGACCGCTATCAAGCCACTGTGATGATCGTTCACCATATAGGCCACCAGAATAAAGATAGAGGGCGTGGTGGGTACGCTTTGCATGGCTCGTTGGACTCTGAATATCGGGTGGAACAATGGGGTGATTTCAAAATATTACTCACACCCACCAAGATGAAAGATGAAGAGAAAAGCGAACCACTGGCGTTTATGAAGTTGTCTATGTCTTTGGTTGATGCTGATGGTCAGGACACAAGTTCACTCGTGCTTGAAATGACACCAGATAAGCCATTGGATAAAAAATCACCAGACTACGGTGAACAGGTGGTCAAAGAGCAATTCGATAGAATGAATGATTTCGGCGAGGTAAGCAGATCTGACCTCAAGGAAGCGGTTGCATTGGAGCTAGAATGTTCTCAAAGAACAGCAAATAGACACATAAAACGAATGATCGATCAGGGTGTTCTAAAGCTCGAAAAAGGGGTTATTTTGGAGGCATTTGGGTGATGGGTGAATATCCGTTCGAAATTGGGCTAGGACACGCTCAGGACACGAGAATTTTAAAGCTAAAGTGGCTGTGTCCTGATGTCCCAGACGGTGTCCTGAAAAAAGTCAATAAAAACAATATACTTAGCATGCTCGGGGACACGGCTAGGACACGGCTAGGACAAGGTGAGGTTATTTTGGGACATCTCAGGACAACAGGACAGTATTTATATACTGTCATGTCCTGTCCCGAAACCTTGACCCGAAAATCGTCTGATTTTGCTGAATTAAAAGAAAAGGATTTTTTGGCTACGGTGAATGAAATTCAATGTCTTGGAATGTTGGAGGGAATTGCCAATCGGAGAAAGATTTTAAACGCACCTAATCTGACGAAATATAAGGCATGGCAAATAGAAATGATTAAACGGAGAAAATGGGAATTAGAAAATGAGTGATGAAGCAATTCAGGTTTTGGAGAACTGCAAAGATATATTAATACAACGTGGTGGAGAACACGGACACGCTGATGAATTGTTCAAACGGTTGGCAGTCAGATGGACTATGCAACGTGGCGAGAGAATAACAGCAAGTCAGGTAGCGATGTATATGGTGGAGTTCAAACTAGGTAGAAACGATCTGAACTGGCGTGAAGACAATATCCTGGATGCGATCAATTATTTAGCATTAGCATTAAGTTTGAGGGCAGAGAATGTCGAAAAGCAAGAAACCGATCCACACGCCTAGTGATTTTGGCACACGAGAGCGTTTGCAGCATACTTCAGGTATCGCTTACGAAAATACAGATAAGCGTCTAGGAAGCCCTAAACGGATGCGTGTGACGGTCCAGACACCGCTAGATAGGTATTACTCTCGTGAACAGATCAATAGACGCCAGTTTGAGGCCGGAATGAAGTTGTATGCATTGTGGCGTAGGGCAGGGAGAGCACAAAAGCTTACAGCGAGTTATGATGCAAATATAGTGGATGGGACACGCGGGAACGATGATCAAGGGCATGATGCGTTTTCTGATTATCTTGCTGCACTTAGGACAATCGGTAAAGATCTATCAGACGTCGCACAATGGGTGGTTGTCGAGGGAGCTAGTGCTAACGAATGGGCAAAAGAACAAGGCCACGATCCTAAAGGGGGTATAGTGGCCTTGCGTTTATGCTTAGATGCACTTGGTGATGTGTTCGGGATGCCTAGAGGTTAAGGCAGAAAGATTTTTTACTATGGTTTTACTTATAAATATCAATCAATATATAACTATCGTCGTTAAAGCTTAAACTATGTTGTTTATAGCCCACAGTTTCAAATATCGGGTGTCCATGCTCATTTTTCATAACACGTCCATTCTTATGCTTTTTGGGCTGTCTGTCTGGTTCGCTTATCTCAACGTGAAGATAGGTTTCGCAATCATCTAGATCTATTGCGCCGTCAAAGGTTACATTGAGTCTATCCTCAATTGCTTGCATTAAATCGTGGTAAGTGAATTTTATTTCCATAGTTTACCAACTCCCATCAATTAACTGTTCTAATTGTCTTTCCAATTCGATGCGAACATCTGAAAAAGAAAACATATTTTTTGCAAATTGTTCATTTAATTTATGTTGCATTGGCCCATTGGTATTTGCATGTTCTTCCACAATATACCTACATGCACAATCCAAGACAGATAAGGCTGTTTGCACTTGTTCTATTGTTAGATTAGTCATAGTTTATTTTCCTTTTCTTTTTGTAAAATAGTCACTTCAGTTTTTAACGCTGCAACTTGAAACGTTAATCTTTCAATTCTTGTTGCCGCGTCCATTATATCGCGTGATAGCTTTGGTAATTCTTGCTCAAGGTCTGAGGTAAAGTCAGTCAGTCTGTTGATGCTTACTTGCATTGTCTTGATCTCTCATGAGCAATGCGTCCTAGCTTATTGGCTAATTTATCCAGGTCACTAGCCAGGATGCGCTCATTATCAGCTAAGACGCTATACAAGATCTTGCACACCATCGAACTTGGTAAAGCTCTTGCTGCACGTTCTAACAAGATTATGGGTGCAGTGTATGGTCTTGGTTTAAGCTCTATAGGTTTACGAAAGTGGATCATTATATCACCTAAGTTAGAATTGAGATTGCAACAAAGAACGTTGCAAAGATTAAGATTGCGCCCACCCAATCAGTGAGCGCTGTTTGTTTGATTATGGTCATGAGTTCAGAGAGAGGCATTAGTTTCATCCGTTAATCATTTTTAAATAATCACGATATGGCATCTCCATTGATTTAGGCATTATTGGCCCTTGGAAATCATGAGGAAATGGCCTCCTATTGCGCTCATATTTTGCACAAAATTCAATTGTTTCTTCTAATAATAATTTTGTGCTATCGCGTAACGTTCCATCCTTATAAGCTTTTGTCGTTAATAATTGGACAAGCAATCTTTGTTTTTCACGTATTCCCTTCATTATGCTGCCTCTTTCATTACTATTATTGACGAACTGTTAAGAATAAATTGAGAAGCTTTCTCAGCTAGACTGCAAGCTTTCTGGATAGCTTTTGGTTCATCTTTTAAACACTGCATCCAATTATTAAGATAGATTGCATGATCTTCTCTTGGTGTAGCTTCAACACCAGTGATGCCACTAAGCATAGCACCACCTAATTCGGCTATTAATTCCTCAAATGCGTATTTATCAGAACCAAAACGAGTATTAAGCTTTCTATCTTCTCTTGTCTCGTGGCCTGTCCAGTGCACTAGCTCATGAAACAATGTCCCATAATAACCTTGTGCATCATTAAATTGTGCTTTGTTTGGCATATGGATGGAGTCGGTTGATGGTCTATAAAATGCACTGTTAGAGTTATCTAAAGTGATATTAGCACCAATTGAATTAATGAACTGGTCAACGTCGTTTATGTTGCTCCACTGTTGGTCAAACTCTTCAATATCATCTTCTAACCAAGATCCATTCCAATTCTCAACTTGATCACTATTAAAGACAGTATAAACCTTGGCACATGGCAAAGCCTTGTCTTTGTCTGTGTCCTTATCTTTTACAATTACTGTTGTATAAAATATTACTTTGTAACCTTTAGAACCTTTTTTGACATTAGCGCCTAAAGATTTCCATTGCTTAAAAGTTCCAAATACTGGTGAATTATGGCTATGGATTGCCATAGACAATCCAAGGCTAATTCTGTTAATACCAGTGTAAGGTCTTTTCTTTGCACTTGTTGGTTGGCCGTGAACCCTAACCGCATCTTTCCAAGGCTTTGTCCAGTTTGTGCCATGCTCATTCATCATCGTAATGACAGTTTGAGCTATCGCGTTTAATGCTTCATTTGCTTTTGACATTATGACAACTCCTCTACACCTTGAATGAAAGCTGAAACGTAGTCGTAGACCTCTCGTTTAGTTCCTCTTGGTGATATGTCAGAGGCACCGCTACCTGAATTGCACATGCGTTCTAAACGATAGCCGCCATACGCAGCGCCAATATAAAAGACTCGTGGGTTTGGTGCCCATTCTCCGTTTGCTTTCTTGCTGTAAGACTCTGTTGACTGTCCTAACAGTTTATTTAATAGGTCAACTTTTCCATTTAACATTTTGTTTGTTATGCGTTCCATTATCTGTTTTCCTTCCACACTAATTCATTCAGATACGAATACGTTAAAGAAAATGGGCTAAACTGTCAATATACTAATTGATTATTTTATTCGTTTAGTTATAAATTATATGAATATAAAATAAATAGTGAGGTAAAACAGTTGGTTAAAGAAAATAAGAATAGTGTTGGGCGTCCAAAAGGTACTGGAACAGGTCAACAAATCACAGCAAGATTAAGGAAAGAAATCTATTCTGCGTTACACATTACAGATAAACGCGGTAAACCAGTTGATTTCCTCATTGCTGATCAATTGGAGAAAGACGCAAGCGGTACAATATCCAAGCTATCAAAGCTTTTACCGCAAGATGTAAACGTTACTGGTGCGGGTTCTGAGTTCGCATTAGCTTTGCAAGATGTGGCCTCTCGGATAACTGAGGCAAACCGCATTTTAGACGCAAAAGAAATACATTTACCTGAGCAGGGTAAAGGCGAAAGCATACAAGATGCTGATATAATTGAACATTTTGATTTTACGCCGGAACCAATAGAAGAAAATGTTCCTAAAGCTAAGAAAAAATCAGGCAGACCGCCAAAATTCTTGTCAAAATTGCGTTGACCCCCCCCTGCAAAAAAATCACGGGGGCGTGTATATATGTATATACCCCCACACATAGCCGACTAATATATTCACAAAGGCATATTGACAGAAGCCTTCATAACTGCTAGATGAATATACAATGGGTTATTACCCATTTAGTCATAGTTTACCTCTCGTGCTCGTACCTCTCTTATTTTGACGAAAACCTGGTACTGCTCGTTACCCCTGTTGAGACAGACCCACACTGTCTGTTTCGCAGGGGTTTCGCTTTCTACCACCCCCCCCTTGTGGTAATTTCAATGTAAAGTACCGTATGCACCAAAAAAATTCTGCTAAATCCACTGCTGACATTTTGCTTCAGCTTCATGGCGATCCTGTGCTCTTTGTGCAGTCTTGTCTTGGTGCGGAGCCACAAGAATGGCAGAAGCAAGCCTTAAACGCTGTCAGGGATGATCCCCGCGTTGCTGTGAAGTCCTCACACGGCGTTGGTAAGTCTGCTTTGCTGAGTTGGGTTATACTGTGGTACATGATTACACGTTCTTGCCGGATTGTGTGTACTGCCAACTCTGCTAATCAGTTAAATCAGGTGTTATGGGCTGAGATCCAGAAGTGGGCCAGAAAGATGCCCAAGGGTTTACAGAGCCAACTTGAGATCACCAGTGATAAGATCGCGGTGAAGGGTGTAGACTCAAGCTGTCACGCTCGCGTGTCGAGAAAAGAGAATCCGGAGGCGCTTCAGGGCTTTCACCACGAGAGGTTGCTTTTTGTTATCGACGAATGCTCTGGTGTGGATGATGTGATCTTTGAGGTAGCGCAGGGTGCGTTATCTACGGAAGGCTCCAAGATCCTTATGGTGGGCAATCCCACACGTAATACTGGTTATTTTTATGACGCTTTTCATAAGAGTGCTCATCGTTGGAATAAGATGACGGTGAGTTGTTATGACAGTCCGTATGTGAGTGAGGACTTTATTGAGGAGATGAAGTCTCAATATGGTGAGGATAGCAATATTTTCCGCATACGTGCTCTTGGTGAGTTTGGTGAGGATAGTAACGACACGTTGATTGGTAGGCATATTGTTGAGTCTGCCATTTCGCGTGAGGTTGATCCTATGAATATCTCGCCTATTTGGGGCTTGGACGTGGCTCAGTATGGGAATGACCGTTGTGGGCTTGCTAAGAGGCAGGGAAACGTCCTTATGGAGCCTGTTAAGTCTTGGCAGGGTAAAGACCTTATGGAGACTGTGGGCTTCGTTCTGACGGAGTATGAGGCCACGAGCTTTATGGAGCGTCCTGTTGAGATTTGTGTAGACAGCATTGGGATAGGCGCGGGTGTGTGTTCTAGGCTTCAGGAGCTTGGATTACCTGCTAGGGCGATTAACGTTGCTGAGAGTCCTAGTTTGGGCGCACGTTATCAGCGTTTACGTGATGAGTTATGGTTTAAGTGTCGTGAGTGGTTTGAGGCGCGAGATTGTTCGATGCCGGATCAGGAAGAGTTGGTCAATGAGCTAACTGCGTTACGCTTTAAGATTTTGTCCTCTGGTAAGTTTAAGGCTGAAGGTAAGGACGAGATGAAAAAGCGTGGTTTGCGCTCTCCTGACTTAGCTGATGCGTTTATATTGACGTTTGCAAGCCAAGCCATGAAAGCGGCGGGTTCGGTAGATCATTATAGTTTTTCTGGTGATTTGGAGTACGGCAACAACAGTTGGATTGTGTAATGGCATTAGCGAGTAGGGTTAAGCGGCTCCCAAGTGGGCGTGTTCAGTACAACGGCGAGACATTTCCTGGCTTTAACAAGGCTCAGCGCACCCCAGGTGGATCTAAGAAGTTCAAGGTTTTGGCTAAAAAGGGGTCAAACGTTAAGAAAGTGACCTTTGGTGATCCGAATATGAGCATTAAAAAAGGGAACAAGTCTAACAAGGCGAGTTATTGTGCTCGTTCTGGTGGGATTAAGGGTAAGGACGATAAATTTTCTGCAAATTATTGGTCACGCAGAATGTGGGATTGTTGAGGTGAAAACATGCAATATATGAAGATGTATAGTAGGCCAAAAGTCAATAAAATGAAAGAAGTAGCAGACGCAGTTGATACTATGGTGGATGAAGTTAAGACCGCTGCAAAGTCAACTAAGAAGCGCAGACCTTCCTACAAGGCGCGAATGGCTAAGACGCAAACTGGAAGGTATGCGTCTGATGCCTAAGAAAGCACCTGTTCCAAAGAATAAGCAGCTTTATTCTCGTGTGAAGAGTGAGGCTAAGAAGAAGTTTAAGGTATACCCTAGTGCGTATGCAAATGCGTGGTTGGTGCGTGAGTATAAGAAGCGTGGGGGTACATACGCTTAATGGCTAAGTATCGCGGCGGTTTAACCAAATGGTTTGCGGAAGATTGGCGTGATGTAAAAACAGGTAAGCCGTGTGGACGCAGCGGTAAGAAGGACAAGGGGCGTCCTTATCCGGCGTGTAGACCCGCAAGTAAAGCAAGGACAGCCAAGGCTAAAAAGGCTGCAAAACGTAAGACAAGTTCAACCAGAATTAGTTGGGATGTTTAGAAAGGAAGTGCAATGCCAGGATATCATAAAGGTAAGAAAAAGGGCGGCAAGAAGAAGTAATGGCTAAAATGGATGAAGAGCGTTTTCGTGGTATTTTGCAGCATGAAATACAAAGTGCGGTAAACTATTATGACAGTGAGTTTTCACAGGAACGTGCAGACATTTTGGGATATTACCTTGGTGAGCCTTTAGGTAATGAGGTTGAAAACCGTTCTCAGGTAATCGCCACGGAAGTTTCCGACACGATTGAATATATTATGCCATCTTTGATGAAGATGTTTGCATCTTCTCCCGAGTTCTCCCGCTTTCATCCAAGAGGTCCAGAAGACGTTAAGGCCGCTGAACAAGCTACTGATTTAGTTAACTTTACTATCAATCAAGACAATCGTGGTTTTACGATTTTACACAATTGGTTCAAGGATGCGCTTTTATTTAAGCAGGGTGCAGTTAAGTTTTACTGGCAAGAGACAGAAGATGTTGTCAATGAGGTTTACGAGGGTTTAACCGAAGATGAAGTTACGCTTTTGGTTAATGATCCGGCTGTTGAGGTTATTTCTCAGGATGTTGTGGAAGTTGGTACGGTTGACGAGGCCACAGGTCAGGAAGTTCCGACAGACATAAGTTACAACGTTGAGGTGAATGTCCGTAAGAAGTCGGGCAAGGTTAAGATAGACAATGTACCCCCTGAAGAACTAATATTTTCTCGTAGGGCCACTTCTTTAGATGATTGTGCATTTATAGCTCACCGTACTCAAGTTCGTGCGGGTGATTTGATTGAGCAAGGGTATGATGAGAATACGGTTCTTAATTATGCCGGACATGATGATTTAGACGATGAAGCGGAGCGTCAGGCGCGTTTTGAAGAGATTGAAAGCGGATCTAACTTTGAAAGCCATGATCCGACAATGCGCGAGGTCTTGGTCACAGAGGCGTATATTCGCGCAGATTTTGATGGCGATAATGTGCCTGAGTTACGGCGCGTTGTTTCTTTGGGTGACGGTGTAGAGATCCTTGAGAATGAGCCGTTTGATCATGTACCATTTGCGTTATTATCGCCGATTTTAATGCCGCATAGAATGGTTGGTAGATCTGTTGCTGAAATGGTGATGGATTTACAGATGATTAAATCATCTATCATGCGCCAGATGCTAGATAACTTGTATTTGACCAATAATAGCAGGGTAGCCGCTGTTGAGGGTCAAGTGAATATGTCTGACCTTTTATCATCCCGTCCTGGTGGGATTGTACGTACTCGTGCGCCAGGAATGGTACAGCCGTTGGCGGTCCCCCAAATTGGTTCAATGGCTTTCTCCATGCTTGAGTACGTCGATCAGGTCAGAGATCAGCGCACAGGCTTCTCTAAGGCGTCTATGGGGCTTGATCCATCTACTTTGCAGTCTACCACTGCTAGCGCGGTAAACGCTACTATACAAGGCGCACAGCTAAAGATAGAGATGATTGCTCGTGTGTTTGCTGAAACCGGATGCGTTGATTTAGCTAAAGGTGTTTTGGCGTTATTGCAGAAGCACCAAGATAAAGAACGCACTATCCGTATTCGTGGTGAGTTTGTGGCAATAGATCCCCGCGCTTGGCAGAATAACTTTGATTTATCCATTGAAGTTGGCCTTGGTAATGGGCGCGAAGATGAGAAAATGGGTATGCTTACACAAATATTAAGTAAGCAAGAACAGTTATTGCAGCAACTAGGCCCGAATAATCCTGTGGTTAAACCTAGCCAGTACATCAATACGCTGAAGAAAATCGCAGAAATGGCGGGTTTTAAGGACACAGATCAGTTCTTTAGCTCTGGTGAGCAAGTTGATCAGGCGGTTGCTCAGATGGGGCAACAAGAAGGTCCAAGCCCAGAACAGGCTAAAGCTGAAGCTGAGTTGGAGTTGAAGCGTGAGAAGATGCAAGCTGAGTTGCAGTTAGAGCGTGAAAAGATGCAAGCTGAGATTGAGCTACGTAGGCAAGAGCTTCAGGCTGAACTTCAGTTACGTCAACAGAAATTGGCCTTTGGTGGTCAAGTATCGGATAATTTACCAAGAGCATGACAGATTTTATTAATGAGCAAGACAGGGGCGCAAAGGCCGCTGAGATCTTGCGAAACCCATTAGTTTTAGAAGCATTTGAAGAATTACGAAAAACGTATGTTTTTGGTTGGTCAGGAAGTGATCCTCAAGACACCGATTTTCGTGAGCAATGTTTCCATTTGCTGAAAGCGTTGGAAGCTTTCGAAGGTCACTTTGAGAATGTTGTCACAACTGGCAAGATGGCCTCTCAACAAATGGAAGAATTGCGAAGATAACTTAACAATTTGGAGATTTTTATATGTCTGGTACTCAATCTGAATCCAGTCTTTCACAGCATGATGCTGTAAGTTTACTTTTGGATACCCAAGCCCCTGAAGAGGCAAGCGAGGAAGTTCAAGAGCCTAGTGCCGAAACTGAAGTAGAGGCAACCGAAGAGGAAACCGTAGAAGCTGAAGCCGCTGAAGAAAGCCAAGCTGAAGCAGAAGAGGTAGAAACTGAGGAAAGTGATGAGGAATACGAAGAACTCGTAGACACTTATCGCGTGAAGGTTGATGGTGATGAATATGATGTAACTCATGATGAGTTGATCAAAAACTATCAGCTTGAGCAAACTGCTCAAAAAAGGCTTATGAAAGCGTCTGAAGAGCGTAAAGCGTTAGACTCTGAAAAAGCACAAACTGAGCAAGTTCGTACACAGTATGAACAGGCTTTAGGTCTTATGCAGAAACAATTACAAACGTCTAATCAACCAAAAGATCAGACATATTGGGATAGTCTGTATGAGAGTGATCCACTTGAATACGTTAGGCAGCGCGATACTGAGCGCGACAATCAAGCTAAGATGCAAGCTGTTCAGGCAGAACAGTTACGTTTACAGCAAGAGAACCTTCAACGCGAGCAAGCTAAATTACTTGAAATGATACCGGAGTGGAAAGATTCTGAGGTGGAAGCCAAGGAAAAATCTGCTTTGGTGAGCTACGCAAAAGAGCGTGGTTGGACAGATCAAGAGCTAGCAAGCACAGTTGATAGTCGCTACATTGAGTTAATGCGCAAAGCGTACCTTTTTGACAATTTGCAGTCGGGCAAGCCCATTGCAAAGAAGAAAGTCAAGGCCGCACCTAAGATGGTTAAAAGTGGTCAACCCAAATCTAAAGCTGACTCTGCAAGTGATCGGAAGCGTAAGGCTTTTGAAAACCTGAAGAAAACGAATAGTCGAGATTCGGCTGTTCAATATCTTTTAACTCGTTAATCTAAAGGAGGCCAATAATGGCTACATATACAAGCTCAACAGCTATTGGAGAGCGCGAAGATCTCAGCGATGTGATCTACCGCATTAACTAAGATCGGTGCGGTATAAACTGGGTGAACTGCTGGAACCCTAAGTCAGAAATGATATGGCAATCAGCATCCAAGCTACCTACACAGCGGTAGAAGGTTCAGAGACTACCTGAGAGGTTAGACCTCTTAATAACAGGCTAGAGCGCCCAGAACTATAGCTACATTTGCGTTATAGTTATGATATAGTCCAATCCTCATCGAAAGGTGAGAGGGAATGCGATCCCGATGAAACTCCACTAGTTTCAAACTCACAGAAAGAAACCACAAAGGGTATCTTTCACGAATGGCAAATCCAAGAATTGGCAGCCGCTGCGGCGAACAATCACGCCAACGAAGGAGCTGATTATTCATACGTCAATCCCGCTGTAACGACAAGACTCGGGAATCACCACCAAATTGCGGTCCAAGCGGCTTCAGTATCCAATACTTTGGATGTTGTTGACAAAGCAGGGCGTGATAAGGAAACTGCGTTGACTTTACACTAGCGCAGTATAAACCATGTGAACTCAGGGGAAGCCTAAGTCAGAAATGATATGGTAATCCTGAGCCAAGCCCTGCAAAGGGAAGGTGCAACGACTATTCCGTAAGGAAGTACACTCAAGTGAGTGGAAGCGCATGGATCAACAACTTGCTGATGTGATATAGTCTCAACTTTATGTGAAAGCATAAGCAGTCGAAAGACGGTCTAGTATTAACGACACTAGGCGAAGATAATTGATGTGAAAGTTCTCAAAGGAATTGAGCAACGGCGCGATATAGAGAAATCCTTGTTCGCCAATGAAGCTCGTTCAGGCTCAGATCCGCGTAAATGCGCGAAGCTTATCACTTGGATTACCAATGGTGATGCGCCTAGCGACATGGCATTTGCTACTGGTGATGGGAGTGATGTGGCCGATTTGACAGGAACTGCCCGAGCTTTAACTTTGGCTCAAATAGATGCTGCTATGTTGGCTGCATACACTGACGGTGGAAGCCCGAATATGTTGCTTATGTCACCAACGAATAAGCAGAACTTTTCTGATTTATCATCAGGCTCAGTTGCTTCAGCGCAGTTAAACTACACTGCACCACGCGATATTGCTATTGTAGGCTCTGTTTCGCTTTATCTAAGTGATTTCGGGGAACTTGCTGTGACGATTGACCGTCAGGCTAACAATTCAGAGGTATATCTGATTGATACTGATTACGTTTGCATAGGCTCCCTCCCAGGCCGTATGTTTAGCGTAAGTGACGTTGCTGCTACGGGTGACGCCACAAAATTCGCTTTAGTAAGCGAATATACTTTAATCGTCAAAGCACCCAAGGCGCATGCGGCGGTTATTGGTTTAAGTGGAAGTTAATTTTTCTCCATTCACAACTTGGGGGCGGCTAGTTCGCCCCTTTTTTTATTTGAGGTTTTAATGAAAAAGCTACTAAATGCAGATCCGATAACTGGCAAGCGCACAATCTTTGAAAGTGGTGCTGATGGTCACAGGGTTACAACAACTGTGAACGTTGATCCGGTGAAGGATTTAGCGAAAGAGAGTGCCAATAACTATCGCTATGGTGATATGATTGGGAATACTCAAAAGCATAAGCACAAAGTTGGTGAAATCCCTGCTATTCTTTATCATCATTTGGTGGACAGGTTTGGGCAACCAAAGGACAACCCGAAAGCTTGGATGCAGTGGCTTGAAGAAAACAAAGGCTTTAAGGCAACAGGCGGTAGGCTAATCTAATGGCAATTACAACATTTGCAGAGTTAAAGACAGCGATTGCTAACTTTTTAGCACGTTCCGATTTAACTGATCGTATTCCTGAATTTATTGCTCTTGCTGAAGCTCGAATGAGTAGAGAGCTAGAGACACGTTCTCAGGAAAAAAGATCAACTGCTAATACTATTTCTGGTGATGAGTTTATTTCACTGCCAACCGATTTGAGGAAAATACGTTTAGTTAAGCTTAATACTAATCCAATTTCTGTTTTAGATTATGCTTCACCGACAGACTTTTATACAACTTATCCCAGTTCTGGGGGTGGTAGACCTAAGTATTATACAGTTTTAGGCGCGGAGATTGTTTTGCGTCCTATTCCTGATAGCGTTTACACAGTTGAGCTAATTTACGGTGAGGAAATCGCCGGATTATCTGATGCAAATACAACTAATACAATTTTAACAAGACACCCAGATGCCTATTTGTACGGCTCACTTTCGGCCTCATATATCTATCTAATGGAAGAGGCTAGGGCAGCGCAATATGACTCTTTATTTTCTCGCGCAATTCAAGAAATCAATGACAGTAATGATAGAGCGTTTTATTCAGGCACACTATCAATGAAATCCAATTATTCAGGTTAAGTTAGGAGAGCTATAATGGCAAGTTTAGCAGATTACGTTTTAGACGCTGCACTGAGTAAGTTAGATACAGAAGCTGACCGCATAGATATAACCTCGCAAGAGGCAACCACTTATGCAGAGGCTACCACTACATACACTTTAGGAAACTCTACGTCTGTAAGTTTTGGTGCGCCAGAAAATGGAGATACGTCAGGCAGAAAAACAAGGTGCGCGGCTATTTCGGATGGTTCGGTCACAGGCACTGGCACTGCAACTCATTACTCAATCGTAGACGTATCTGAAACTCGTTTACTAGCTACTGGCTCACTTACAACCTCTCAAGCTGTTGTGTCTGGTAATACATTTACCGTTGCTGCTTTTGATGTTGAAATTCCTGATCCTGCATAGGTGTAAAACATGGTCACATTAGCCAACAGAGTCAAAGTTGCCACAAGCACTACTGGCACAACCTCACCAATAACGCTTGGATCTGCCGAAACTGGTTATCAAACTTTTGCTGATGGCGGAATTTCTGACGGTGACACAGTTCGTTACACGATAGAAGATGGTAATGCTTGGGAAATTGGCACTGGCACATATACCGCTAGTGGTACTACGTTATCTAGAACGCTGACTGAAAGCTCCACTGGCTCACTGCTAAACTTATCTGGCAGCGCGGTTGTGTTTTTATCTGCTGTAAATGAAGATGTTATGCTTTGGCGAAGTGCGTGGCCCGAAGATGGTTCTTCTGGTAATGATAATTATGCTATTGGCAAAGACTCACTTCCCCCTACTGCTACAGGCAGTTGGAACATAGCTGTGGGTTCAAACGCTCAGAGCAGTCTTACAACAGGGACTTCAAATATAGCGGTGGGCTATAATGCCTTAGAGGACGTAACAACAGGAAATAATAACACTGCTGTTGGTCATAGCAGTGCATCAAACACAACCGCTTATAGTAATACAGCGTTTGGTTCTTCCTCTTTAGCTATGAATACAACTGGATATTATAATACTGCTGTTGGTGCTCTTGCAATGAACTCTGCAAGTACTTCTTCCAACAATACTTTGGTGGGTAGCCTAGCTGCATATTTTAGAAACTTTGATGGTATAGGCCAAACAGCGGTGGGATATTATACACTATCGTCTATCTCTAGTGGTGATTACAATACATCAGTGGGTCACAGTTCGGGAGGGGTTGTAAGCACTGGTGACTATAACACAATGTTAGGATATGACTCGCACCCCCACACAGGTAGTTATAGTAACACTGTTACACTAGGCTACGGAACCAGAGCAGGGGGTAATGATACTATTAATATAGGACGTAGTGCTGCTGGAGCACAAAGCGCAACTAATGCCGATTATGGAATAAATATTGGTTACGCCGCAGGGTATGGTCAAAGCGGCGGTGATTACTGTGTAAACATAGGTTATCAAACTACATATAATTACTATTCAAGTGCTGCTCATATGGTAAATATTGGCTATCAAGCAGGTTATCAAAACAATACTGCAGGCGGTAGGGTTAATATAGGGCGGCAGTCAGGTTACAAAGGTCAATCCGCAGACGGATCGGTTAATATAGGGTATCGTGCAGGGTACGGCGATTATACGGCTGATTACTGCACGAACATAGGTTATAATGCAGGTGGGACATCAAGTAGATCGGGTAATTATTGCGTAAGTATAGGAAGAGATGCCGCACCAAGCAGCACTTCATCAAGTGGTCAATTTACTTTAGGAGACAGCAATATAACTAATTTGCGCTGTAATGACACCTCTATTTCAACTTTATCAGACCAAAGAGATAAAACAAACATTCAAGATAGTGTATATGGCCTCACATTTATAAATGACGTAAGGCCAGTAACCTTTGATTGGAACCGCCGCGATGGAACGATGCAGGGCCGCAAAGAGGTTGGTTTTATTGCTCAAGAACTTGCTGACGTAGAAATTGACCACTCGTCCCATTCTCATACGCGATTAGTTAGTTACGAAAACCCAGAAAAACTAGAGGCAAGACCACATGCGCTTTTGCCTGTTTTAGTAAAAGCCGTACAAGAATTATCGGCTAAAAACGATGCGTTAGAAGCGCGAATAGCTGCATTAGAAGGAAACTAAAAATGGCTGTAAATGAACTAGACCGTGATTATTTGCACTTATTACATTTATGCGACCAAATTGAAAACATTATTGGTGGATTGAAGCAAACAGGCGCTACTGACGATGAAAAAAAGTCAAGCGTTGGCAACATTATTATGTATTTAGAGACAGAAATCCTAGACGATAAATATACAACCGCAGGGAAAGATATGACCAGAATTAACTCTGTTATTGCGACAGGCCGTACTTACTGGAAGTCATAATAAATGTTAGGTTTTACACCACTCGCTAGTGCGCCACTAGCTGACAGTGGTGCAGATGAAAGTGTAGTTTCCGCACTTACCGCTAATGATATTACGACTGCCACGACTGCTGTTGACGCGGTATCTGTATTAGTAGTCAGTAATTTTGTTCCTCAAGATATTACAACAACGCCAGTCGTTGATAGTGCTCCAGTATTTGAGGGCGAGACAATCCCTGCCCAAGAGATTGTTTGTGGAGCACCAATTGTAGATAATTTAGATGTATCTGTTACATCTAACTTTGCCGCGAATGATAT